>LWDU01040746.1_pt1 | contig 80229 bp, 70 predicted proteins | sample 727161 | NCBI WGS metagenome assembly LWDU01 (sample SAMN04566230, study PRJNA314399) | hydrothermal vent metagenome | isolation source: deep sea hydrothermal plume seawater | place: Mexico: Gulf of California, Guaymas Basin | collected 2004-07-11
CAGCGACCGCCAATTTCGTCATCTACGAGGTTGCTGCCCAGTCAAGTGGAGAGTTGCGGGTCTGGCCAGGCCACGCCCAGTATCGCCTCCGACGTGTCGATGGTGTTCTGCAGATGTCCGCAAAATGGGTCGAGTTAGTAACAGCAGAGATAGGGCAACGTAACCTCACGTTCCTCATCTAACAGATCCTCAAGAAACCGTAGGGGTCCATCTTTGCTGGCTCTAATACATAAGAATCACATCGGCTTCACTGCTGAGAGACACCACTCCTGGAGGGCCACTCCAGTTGAGATCGTATCCACCGACAAGAACTTCGTGAGCGTTGTCCTGATTCACGCCAACTGCAGCCTGTGACCCGGTGTAACAATAAATTCCTTTCGTTCCGTCAATCAGCGTCTGCAACATATTCAAACATTGCCCAGATCCCTGGGAGACCCTTTCGTCTAGGGCGTCGATGTACGCGGCTTGTAGGAGTTTCACCGCGTGGGAAGCAAAGAAAACGTTTACGAAATGCCCATCCGTCACGGCCTGAGCAGCGCATGCCATGCCGACAGCGCACTTGCGCGGGTCGACATCAGGATCAGTTGATATCTGCACGAAATAGCCTTTACTCATTAAACGACACGCCGTTCTGTAGCTAGAGAGATACCCGAAAATAGTGTGCGGACTACCCCAAGTAACGTGAAACTTGGAGGAACTCTTGTGCGGGTCGTTCTGAAGTTCGTCGCAGTGGGTGCATTATTGCTCTCCTGTTCTGATTCAGGACGGAGCGTAAGTAACGCGTTGGAAACTGGGAAGTCTGAGGTGGGTTCGCTTTCAACTAAGCCTCTGAAAGTTGAACCACCGGAGGCGCCCACAACAACACTCTCGGTTGCAGCTAGCAGCTCTTCTAACCCAACTCAAACAACCGCAGCGAACGTCGCGAAACAATTTGCATTGTGTGCTTCTATCGACGAGCCGACTTCGTCTGATCAGGAGCCGCCAGCGGGTTCCCTTACACGTCGCTGTCGTACTAGCTCCGGGAAGGCGACGTTCTATTTCGTCGCCTATCCAGGCACAGAGCCCCATCTTTTTGAAGATGTGGTCGTTTCTGTTTTTGCGGCCGCAGAACTTTTCCCGCTATTCTGGTTGCGGTGTGGCACAGGTTCCGGTCTGAACATCACGAGATAGCTGAACACCGGTGTGCCTACAGAGCTTCTGAATCACCGTGGTGCATTGAAGATCTTCAGGAACCGATGATCAGCCAAGGAATTGGCATGTCGATGTTGAGTCGAAACCCGGCCATGTTTGAAATTGTTTGGCCCACCCAAAACCTACATATCGACTCGGACGTTTCTCATTGGCTGCTCGCCGCTCACGAATGGGTTCACATTTATGGGCTGGCGCACACTGCGAATACTGACGGGTCAGTCGAGGGACCAGCAGTGGTGCCATTGGACGGCCCCATTTGGCTCAGGGAGGGACTAGCAGATTACGTAGCCGCCCTAATCGCTGACTACGCCGGAGAAGCTGATTTTCTTTCAACCTATTCCGATTGGGTTGTACAAACCCACACCGAATTTGGGGCAAGTATTGATGTGCTGCCGGCAGAAGTCTTGGCATATTGCACCACTCCAGCCAGTCAGGTGTGGGCAGAAGAAATGGGTGGAGCATGGCAATGTCCCGCAGGACGCGTCGCTGTGTTGCAACTTCTGCATCTCGCCGGCCAAGATCCGCTCGAGCTCATAACCGGGTATTTTCAGCAAGTAGCAGAGGCAGGGTGGGAAGACGCTTTCCGTCTGGTTTTTGGACGCTTGCCTGGAGTGTTTTACGAAGAGTTCGGGGAATTTCTGCTCCGCCCACTTGACCAAAAGAAAGTTCTAGTCATCAAACCGTCTTTTGACGGCAGTTGAAAGTTCTATTCCGTCAACTGTGAAACAGGTAACGCGATGAAAAGTACCGAAGTATTTAAGTAGGTAGCCAGAGCATCCAAACTCGCGTTAGTTAGCGTGATCTGCGCAGTCGAAGACTCTGACCTTGTCTGTGTCGACTGATGTGACTGATTCACGCAGTAGGTCGGTTGCCAATGATGCGAACCGGATCAACTAGTACAGCAGTCCGGCGATCTTTAATCATCGTTCGGTCGTACTCGTCGAGGTCATCGTGTGTACCACCGGCGGCCGCGTAAATTTCACGAAGGAGCAATCGGAGTGCTTCGGCATCGATGCCGGCAGCAGGGTCGGAGGGTCCGATGAGGTCCGCTGCACCAGTTACAGCCAGCCAGTTCCATCCTCGACGAATCGCGATGGTTACCTCAGAGCCGCGCCGAACATGCCCAAGCCGCGCTGCTTTCTCAGCAGAAACCAGGGCAACGCAATCCGTGCCCGTGAGTGGGTTTTGGACAATGCCGCAATTAGCGATACTCGAAAGCACCCGTCCATCATTTTGGGTAGTGCTGATGGTGGCTAATCCAGTTTCGCTAGCGAGAAACTGCCTCACATCTTCAAGTACGAGCATCGGTTTTGTCCAAGTTAGAGTACGTAGTTTTTATGTTAGTAGTGGTACTACGTGGAGAGATGAGCGTGTAGTCGAATTTCAGTGCCGGTAGGCGATCTGAGCGACGGGTTCGAATGCATCGCCGTCAAGGCTGTTGTTACGTAAACACCGAGGTGGTTGTATTCTTGTTGGCCGTAGGTCTAACACTGCAAGATGAGATGGGAAGCTGTGGAACCACGCACCGGAACTGACCGCTTGCTGTACGAACGATCCGCTGTCGAACCCTACGTGGGGTCAATTGGTTGGCGCAGCCTTTTCAACATCACCTGGTGCGTGCTGGGTTGGGGCTTGATCGTGGTCTTGCGCGCAGCAGAACTGATCCCACTGTGGGCCGCTATTCCGCTTGCCGTGCTCTTCTTGCAGGCCTGTTACATGCCGATGCACGAATCGGTCCACAAGACCTTGTCAGCAGGCAGGCCCGCTTTAAGGTGGGTCGATCGGTCGGTAGGAGCTCTAGCGGGTTGGCTGCTGTGCGAATCGTTTATCGCCCACAGAATCACCCATCTCAAGCACCATACGCACACGAATGATGAAACAGATCCGGATTTACTGAACTCTAAAGGCTCACCTCGCGACCTAATCTTCCGAGCGATCATAGGAATGATCTTGTATCCGCTTGGTCCACTATTCGCTGCGGTACCTCTGTTGCGTCGACTACTACCCAGAGGCTTAGCCTCGAGACTCGCGCAAATGGCCGAACTACGCGGTCCTGAAGCGGGAACGGCAGCGAAACCAGTGGTGCTCAGCCACCTTGCGGTCTTGATTGTTGGTTCTGCAATGGGGTACGCGGAAACGGTTTGGTTGCTTTGGTACCTTCCGGCGTGGATCGGCCGCTTCTGGCTGGCGCTTGTCTTTGGGTGGCTCCCGCATCATCCACACAGCGAGACGGGTCGATATCGCGACACGCGGATTTTTACGTTCATCGGTTCGACATTTCTGATTCGCGGGCACGATCACCACTTGTTGCACCACCTGTTCCCTGTGGTGCCCCACTACCGGCTTCGAGCCCTATGGCTTGACATGAACGATCACTTAGCAGAACAGGGAGCTCGGATCGAAGGTCGTGCTGCTACGACGCTCACAACCACACCAACATCTGCATAACGAATTATCCGGTATTCAGGTACGACGAATTGCTTCCATTGTTCGGGACAAGACGGGACGCAGTTCCTGGCAAACTTCGCCCTCAGGGGGCTATTTGCGTCAGCACGCGGCCACGGTGTTACACGAAGCGCCAACAACAAACTTTGACCTGAAGACTTGGCTGTAGCGTCAACACCTGAGCCAGCGGCCAACATGTGCTTCGAAACACCGGCACGGAAAGTACCTTTGATTTATGGAAGTCATCCTTACCGGCACCGGATCACCCTTACCGGACGCAAATCGTGCAGGCCCCTCGACGCTTGTGAAAGCCAATGACATCCACATACTTGTTGATGCCGGAAGGGGGGTGGTGATGAGGATGGCGGGAGCCGACACGCTCCCATTGTTCCTGCGAGCGGTACTTATCACTCACCTACACAGTGACCATATTTGCGACCTCAACGACGTGATCACGACTCACTGGATCATGAGTCGAGGAAATGCGCCACTTGCTATCTACGGTCCGCCCGGGATAAAGGAATTTGTAGCTCGACAGCTACACGCGCTGGAAGCAGATATTGGTTACCGAATTGAACATCACGACGCACTTACGCACGGTCCAAAGGTAGACGTCGTGGAGCTTGCGCCAGGCGAAAGTTTCGAACTCGACGATGTCTTCGTCAGCACAGCCGCAACAGTGCATGCTCCCGTGCGACCGACTCTCGGTTACCGAATCGAACATGAGTCCGCGTCTGTTGCGCTGGTTGGCGACACCATCCCCTGCGAAGGAGTGGATGATCTCGCGGCATCAGCAGACGCATACGTCCAAACTGTTATCCGCAGAGACCTTGTCGAACTCAGCCCCAACCCGATGCTCCAGGACATACTTGACTACCACTCCGACGTTGAACAGGCGGCACAAACCGCGGCCCGCGCAGGCGTCAAAAAGCTTGTGTTAACTCACATGGTGCCTGCCCCATCGAAAGAGCAGTACCCCGAATGGGTAGCGCTAGCCCGGAAGCATTTCGACGGCGACGTCATTCTCGGCGACGACTTAACCGCCTTTTCAATCTAAAGGAAGAACCGTGAAGCCCGATCCCCTCCCAACGTTCAAAGGTCGGATAGGTCGAACTCTTGACGAATCCGAACCGCACTTTCCGGTTCGCCCACACCCAGGTGACGATGCACCCAATGTGGTCCTGGTTTTGATGGACGACACAGGATTCTCACAACTCGGCTGTTACGGATCCGACATCGACACCCCCAATATCGACGCTCTTGCCAACAACGGGCTGCAATTCACCAATTTTCACGTCACACCGTTGTGTTCACCGACGAGGGCCTCTCTCCTCACCGGTAGATCCCAACACCGAGTTGGTATGCGGTCCGTGTCCAATCACGAAACCGGCTTTCCGCATCAACTTGGACACATTTCCAACCACGCCTCGACGATGGCAGAAGTACTCAAGGCTCAGGGATATGCGACTTTCTGTGCCGGAAAGTGGCACCTGGCCCCAACCAACGACATCTCGTCAGCCGGTCCTTTCGATCAATGGCCTCTTGCAAGAGGATTCGACCGGTTTTACGGGTTTCTTGAAGGAGAGACCGACCAGTTCTATCCCGAGTTAGTGGTCGACAACCACCACGTCGAACCACCAGCTACTCCCGCGGACGGATATCACCTCAGCGAAGACCTCGTCCACCAGTTGCTGCGAATGATCAATGACAGCAAAGGGGTGCGTCCGGATCGCCCCTTCTTCGCCTATCTGCCGTTCGGAGCCACACACGCCCCCCACCAAGCGCCCGAGTATTACCTCAGGAAGTATCGAGGCCGATACGACGAAGGATGGGACGTCGTTCGGCAACGTTGGTACGAACGACAGCTTGAACTTGGGGTCACCTCGCCAAGCACGCAACTTGCACCCAGGAACCCCGGGGTTGAACCTTGGGAAGAGCTACCGTCCACTCACCGTGAATTTGCCTGCCGACTCCAAGAAGCTTTCGCCGCTTTTCTCGACCACACCGACGACCAAATAGGTGTCTTTGTTGATGGACTCCGCTCAATGGGTCAATTAGAAAACACCATCTTTGTCTTCCTCGCCGACAACGGAGCTTCACAAGAAGGCGGCCCGTTCGGCGTAATGCACGAAATGAAATTCTTCAACGGTGTTTTCGACTCTCCTGAAGACCTCATCGACCAGATTGAAGAAATCGGTGGACCTCACAGCCATACCAACTACCCATGGGGTTGGGCCCAGTGTGGCAATGCCCCATTCAAGTGGTACAAGCAAAACACTCATGAAGGTGGCGTACACGTCCCCTTGATCTTTCATTGGCCTGCAGGCATCGATCACGAACAGGACGGGACATTGCGTAGGCAATTCGTCAACGTCTCAGATATAACGCCAACTATTTACGAACTTCTGGGGATCGCCGCACCCGACACTTACAACGGGCTTGAACAACTGCCCGTCACTGGGTCGTCGTTCGCTTCAATCCTCAACGCTCCTGATGCCCCAGCAACCAACACGCTTCAGTACTTCGAACAATTCGGTTCGCGGGCCCTCATCGCAGAGGACAGCGGGACATGGTGGAAGGCAGTAACGCGGCACATCAAAGGACAACCATTCGAGGAAGACCGTTGGGAGCTATACAACCTCTCTGAAGACCAATCTGAATGTAATGACCTCGCAGACACAGAACCAGACCAGCTCGAACTATTAATCGACCGGTGGTGGGAAGAAGCAAAAATCCATGGCGTTCTTCCACTAGACGACCGCACGATCGAACTCTTTGGTTCACGCCTTGACGATCACTCACCGCACCCCACTCATCGGCGGTACCGCTATCAGCCACCGATGTCTCCGATACCAGCTCAGGCCGCACCATCGCCTTCGGGTCGACTATGGGACATGACTGCACGGATCAGCTGTGGAGAAAACGACGAAGGAGTGCTCTACGCGACAGGTAACGAAAACTCGGGATTAACGGTGTTTGTTCAAAACTCCCGTTTGGTAGTTGACTACAACGCCTTCAACGATCACTCCATCGTTGAATCGGAAATCAAGGTACCGCCAGGTGAAAGTGTGTTGTCCGTCAAGGTTGCGCGTACGAGCTCCACGACCGGACGAATCGACCTTGCCGTGGGCGAAACCGTCTGCGGGACGATCGAATTGCCGTTCATGATGAGAATGATTAGCTCGATTGGAGCGAGCGTCGGGCGAGACCATGGTTCAGCGGTCTCAGCCAGATACACAGCGCCATATGAATTCACTGGCGAGCTGCATGAACTCGTTATCGAACTAGGTAAAAGAACGGCTACCGAGACGCAGACAACCGCTAAGGCCGAAATGTCTCGTCAATGAACGAGCCGAAACCTGTGTTACTGGGTTTGAAGAGGCGAGAGCGTTGTTCTGAGACGGACCGATGACTAGATACAAAAATGAGAGGTGCTGATGGAAGTCACTAATGAAGTGCTGCCAACTAGTACAGAACGCATGAAGGAGATGATGCAACCCGGTCCTGAAGGACCGATCTACATGGTGAATTTGTTGAAATTCAAGGACCGTGCGCAATACGAAGATAACCGTCGAAGCGAACTCACCGGACGGGAGGCCTATCAATTGTACGGACAAGCTGTCTTAAAGTTGATCGGCGAATACGGAGGGGAAATAGTTTTCCATGCCGATGTCACCTTCCTGGCCCTTGGGCAAGTGGAAGAACTATGGGACGAGGTTGCGATAGCAAAATATCCGAATCGGGCGGCACTGCTCGCCATGAGCTCATCTCAGGAGTGGAGAGACGCAGCGGTGCATCGCACTGCGGGACTTGCCGGGCAACTCAACATAGAATCGGTTTCTCCACACTGGTAGTCCGACGGCGTCGGGGGACGCGATGACTCGACCCGACCGCAGACGGCGGGGACGCACAGCAGCAGAAACAAGGCGCGAAACGTCGCCGAACCCGGCCCCTCCAGGCCTCACAGGAGGCCGCTATCAGCCGCTTGCCATTCCACAAGTCAACGAAATAGTCGACGGAACGTACACCCTGTTGGAAACGGTGGGTGTGAGCGAAGCACCCGACTTTGTAATTGACCTCGTCGTCGAGGCTGGCGGACAGGTGGTCAACGGAAGGCTGCTGTACCCGCGCGAACTAGTCCAATCTTTGGTCGAGCAGGCGCCGTCAGGTTTCGTCCTTTGCGGTAGAGACAGCAAGTACGACTTAGATCTCTCCGCACACCGTGTCCACCTAGGAACTGGAGGCGCGGCACCGATGATTATCGACATCAACAACGGCCAGTACCGCCCTTCCACCCTTCGAGATCTCTACGACGTAGCTCGGCTTGTTGAAGGTTTGCAACATATCCACTTTCTGAGCCGGCCTCTTGTCGCAGGAGACATGCCCGATGAGGAAACACTTGACATAAACACTGCCTACGCATGCCTAGCCGCAACTAGGAAACATGTCGCCACTAGCGCCACGAACGGCGCGACAGCAGCAGAGGTCGCGGAACTGTGTTTCGAGATAGCGGGATCTCAAGAGTTGTTTATTCAACGTCCGTTTCTCTCATTTAACGTCAACCACGTCACGCCGCCCTTGCGGATGAGTGAACATGCAATGGAGGTGCTTCGCGTCGCAGCGCAACTCGGAATCCCCGCACATGCAAATGTGTTTGGCCAAGTCGGTGCTTCGTCTCCGGCTGGGCTTGGTGCTGCGATCAGCCAGGCCATGGCAGAAGCATTGGCGGGAATGGTCTTCAGCTGGCTTGTAAATCCTTCAGCCAAGGTAATTTGTGGACCTGAGCCAATGATCGTCGACTTACGTACCGGAGGTATGAGCGGCGGCGGGGGCGAACAAGCATTGGTGATGGCCGCTGCGACACAAGTTGCTCGATCACTGGGTCTGCCCAATCGGTCGATTGCTGGGGCCAGCGACGCTAAAACCTCCGATGTCCAAAGTGGAGCAGAAAAGGCTTTAACCGTAACATTGGCCGCTCAGGCGGGTAGCAATCTGGTCACACAAGCTTGCGGGATGCAGGCCGCACTTATGGCTGCCTCATTCGAAAGCTACGTTGTTGACAACGACATGCTCGGTTCCATCATGAGCTCCTTGCGGCCGGTAGAGACTGAAGAAATCGATCCGGCAATGATTCACGAAGTAGTTGCGGGGGCCGGACATTTCTTAGGTGAATCCGACACACTCAAGAGGATGACCACCGACTTCGTCTATCCGAGCGTGGCGGATCGAACAGACTTCAAGCTCTGGGAGCAAACCGGACGTCCCACGCAACTCGACACGGCTCGGAGCGAAGTGGAGCGGATTCTGAAGGAACACCCGGGTTGTTTCTTTGAAGACAGTCTTGACCAAAGAATTCGTTCGCGGTTCGACATCCGACTTAACTGGTAAAGGTCTGCTGGGAGGGGGTTCGTGGTGTTTCGACTAGGCGCTGCGTTACGTCGTCTTAGTTGGATGGTGTGGCCAGCAGCCTTGCTTGTCACTCAACAGCTGCTGTTCCCTGCCCCTGCAGGGTCGTTCGTCTCTGGGCTAGTACTCGGCAGTATCACCTCCCTAGTAGCAGTGGCTATGTACCTCGTCTACCGGGTAAACAACGTTCTGAATTTCGCGGCCGGGGAACTGGGACTGCTTCCTGCCGTTCTCGCGACGTTGTTGATATTGGAATCAGGTTGGAATTGGTACCTGTCTTTCTTCTTGGCTCTGCTGTGTGCGGCAGTCATTGGAGTGGCCACCGAGTTCCTTATCGTCAGGCGGTTCTTTCAATCACCGCGGCTTGTGTTGACGGTGGCCACTTTGGGAATTGGTGAACTATTAGCAGTGTTTGCGTTATATCTTCCTGCCTGGTGGGACAGTTATCTCCAATCGCAGCGCCTTCAAGCACCTTTCAGTTTTCGATTCGATATTGGGAGTCGGGTTTTCGATGCCGACCATTTACTTGCTCTTGTTCTTGGGCCTGCGGCGATGGTGGCTCTTGTGCTGGTCTTGCGATGGACGCGCATCGGGATTGCCATCAGGGCTTCGGCTGAGCTGCCAAGCAGGGCGGGTCTATTAGGTATTCCGGTGAAAGCCGTCAGCAGCATTGTGTGGGGGATAGCAGCGGTGTTTGCGTTTCTCGCTCTGTTCCTTCGATCAGGCGTTTATGGCTTACCGATAGGAGGATCACTTGGTTTGCTGCTCCTGTTGCGGGCGCTGGCAGCGCTCACTTTGGGACGACTGGATCACCTGCCGACCATTATTGGCGTGTCCTTTGCACTTGGTGTTCTGCAAGAAGGAATTGTCTGGAATTCTCAAGCCAACGAAGCCGAAGCCAAAATGGCAGCATTAACTGGCTTGGCGATTGTCCTTGGATTGGTATTTCGCCGCAGTCGTGGATTCCGTTCTGCGCTCGATGTGACTAGCTGGCAGGCAGTTGGACATGCTCGACCTATCCCACGGGTGTTCCTTCAGATACCGGGCATTCAAGTCGCTCGTGGAGTGGTCTTTCTAGTCATCGTGATCTTCTTTGCCGGATTTCCGTATTGGGGTGTTTTCGATACCACGGTCGTGGTACGGATGGGATTGGTGCTTCTGTATGCGGTCATCATGCTTTCGTTAGGGGTGCTCACCGGGTGGTCGGGGCAATTATCTTTGGGTCAAATGGCTTTTGCGGCAGTTGGTGGCGCGACCGGTGCGTGGTTGACGCAAAAAGCTGGGGTTGGCTTTGTTGCGGCGACGGCATTGGCGGGGTGTCTGGGGGCATTGTTTTCTTTGGTCGTGGGAATTCCAGCGCTGCGAATGCGTGGCACATATTTGGCTGTCACCACCCTGGCCCTTGAACTCACCACGGTTCAGTATTTTTTGAACCCTCAGTTCTTTAGTTGGGTGCCGGTGGAACGGATTACCCGGCCGCCGTTGTTCGGCACAATCAACTGGGAGAGTTCCCAAGCAGCGTATTACGTGTGCCTTGTGACTCTAACGATCGCATGTGTAGCTGTCGCCGGACTAAAGAATGGGCGTATTGGGCGCGTCTTGGTCGCGTTAAGAGACAATGAAATTGCGGCTGAGGCATATGGGGCGCGAGCCTCACAACTAAAATTGGTGGCATTCGCAATTTCTGGTTTTCTTGCGGCCGTTGCTGGTTCGGTGATCGCCCACCACCAGCAAGCGTTCAATGTGACCCCAGCTGGATTCAGCATTGTGGTGTTTATGGGGGCTGTCGTGGGTGGACTGGGGTCGATCAGCGGGGCAATTATCGGCTCCCTGTTCTGGAACGGGTCTTGGTATTGGCTTCAAGGGTCGTGGAGGTTGCTGGCAACTGGAACAGGTGTGCTTGTAGTGCTCCTCATTGCTCCAGCAGGCATAGTCGGGTTGTGGGCTGATTTGAGGAATCTTGCCTTAAGAAAGTTGGGTGCTCGTTTTGGACTTCAAGAAACGGATTCGGCTGAGGACTTGTTAGGAAACGAGGACTTGGAACGATGAAGGGCAAGCCGAGCATCATGCGAAGGATCGCAGGGGAAGGGCCTATAGGCGCGCTCCTGATCATCTTCGGTCTTAATGCGGTAGATGAACTTGATCGGAGCGCCTTTGCGATCTTGGCGCCTGAAATACGGGACGAGTTTCAGTTGGGTTTCACTGGTCTACTCACTTTCATAGCTTTCGTCGTAGCGTTCTCTCTTTCGTTGCAGGTACCTATCGCTGCTTTGGCAGATCGGGCGCCCCGGGTGAGGTTGGCCTTAATCGGCGCAACTTTATGGGCTTGCTTTTCGTTTGGGACCGGTCTGGCGGCCGGCGTCATCACTCTCGCTGTCGCCCGGAGCGGATCCGCTATCGGCAAAGCCGTTAACGATCCGACACACAACTCGCTGATAGCGGACTGGTTCGCACCTAAGGATCGACCCCGGGCCTACGCTTTTCATCGCGCAGCTAACGCTGTGGGAGCAACGCTGGGTCCGCTGCTAGCGGGCTTTACCGCGTACTACTGGGGATGGCGCACACCTTTTTTGCTGTTTGCCGTCCCAACACTGCTTGTCGTGGTGATGGGGCTGAAGTTGCGAGAACCGGTCAGGGGTTCACATGAGCGACGTCTTGCAGGAGGTGACGCATTGGCAGTGGCGACAGAAGAAGCGCCACCGTCTATCTCTGAAGCATGGCGCATGTGTTGGAAAATTGAGTCTCTTCGCCGGATATTTGCCGCGACTCCTTTTTTGGCGGCCTCGCTGATTGGCTTTGGCACCTTGGCGGGACTGCTTTATGAGGAGGCATATGGGCTCGATGAACGCGCTCGCGGGATTGTCGCCGCGGCATCAGAACCTGGCCAGCTCATTGGTTTAATTATTGGTGCCCAGGTCGCGTCTCGAGTAGTTGAACGCGACCCCGGACGCATCTTGCGGTACTTAGCTGTTGTTTCCAGTGTCACCGCTGTCCTTTCGGGAATTTTCGCGGTGGTACCAAACCTGGGTGTTGCGATCGCTGCCAATGTACTCATAGCGCTATGTCTGGCCATCGTTGGACCCGGAATCATTGCTGCCCTGTCACTTGCAATTCCACCGCGAGCTCGATCTGTCGGATTCTCCATGGGATCGCTGTGGGTTCTTCCAGGCCTTCTCATACTTCCTTTTATTGGATGGATCGCGGACAACTGGGGGATACGAGCAGGAATGGTGATGATGGTTCCTGTGTTTTTTATTGGAGGTCTTGTGATCGCAAGCGGCGCGAATGTCATCGGCCGCGACGTGGAGCAAGTACGAAAAACAGCTTTGGCAAGGTCTGAAGTTTTTCAAGAACGACGAAACGGCCGCGTCAAATTGCTGCTGTGTCAGGACCTCCAAGTTAGTTACGACGGAATTCAAGTTCTTCACGACGTGAACTTCGAAGTGGAGGAAGGTGAAATCGTTGCGCTCTTAGGAACGAACGGATCAGGAAAGTCGACATTGCTCCGCGCTATTTCAGGCGTAGTGGCGGCGGATCATGGTGCGGTGATCTTTGATGGACGGGACACTACCTTCGCCCCACCTAACGAGATAGCGAGGCTTGGGATCATTCAAATGCCTGGAGACGCCGGGGTTTTTCCGAGCCTGACTGTCGCAGAAAATCTGGAAGCGGCTGGTTGGATACGCCGAGGAGATCAAGCTGACCTTCAATCGGACCAACAACAAATACTTCAAACCTTTCCTGAACTTCGCGATCGTAAAGAATCGGTGGCCGCAGACCTCTCCGGAGGACAGCAACAGATGCTCGCATTGAGTATGACGCTGCTCACCCGTCCCCGGCTTCTAATGATTGATGAGCTGTCTCTGGGGTTGGCACCCGTGGTCGTGGAGCGGCTTCTTCGGATGGTTCGAGACATAGCCGCATCGGGGGTCAGCATTGTTCTAGTTGAACAATCCGCCAATCTTGCGTTGGACATCGCGGACACGGCTTACTTTCTTGAACGGGGGAGGGTGCGCTTTCGCGGGCCTGCGGAAGAACTTCGGGAGCGGGCTGACCTGTTGCGCGCCGTGTTTCTCGCTGAGCCCTCTTCTTCGGCAACCAGGGTGAAGCCAGTAACGATAGATGATGAACAACCTCCGGTTCTAGAAGTTCGGTCGCTTACTCGTCACTTTGGAGGAATTCGGGCGGTCGACAACGTCTCCTTTAGAGTGCACTCAAACGAGGTGGTCGCGTTCATCGGACCTAACGGCGCAGGCAAAACAACCCTTTTCGACTTGATCGGAGGATCCACACCCATTGAGCGAGGCCAAGTTTTCTTGGTTGGACAGGACATCACCAGGCATGCTTCGAGCGGGCGGGCCCGCCATGGCTTGGGCAGAAGCTTTCAAAACGCGCGCCTGTTTCCGACACTGACGGTGAAGGAAACCCTCGCCGTGTCGCTAGAACGCTGGATTCGATGGGGTGATCCAGTGACTGCAGCGCTGCACCTGCCGATGGCTTATGACAGCGAGCAACGAATCGACCACCGAGTGGAGGAAGTGATAGCCCAATTTGGTCTCGATTCGTTTGCCCACAAGCTCGTCGCTGAACTGTCAACAGGAACTCGGAGGATCGTGGATCTTGCCTGTGTAGCGGCTCATCAACCCTCCGTTATCTTGTTGGACGAACCCTCAAGTGGAATAGCTCAAAGCGAAGTTGAAGCCTTGGGTGGAATTCTTCTCCAAATGAGGCAAGAACTGAATGCCGCGTTGATGGTCATCGAACATGATGTGACGCTCGTCGCCGAAATAGCGGACCGAGTAATTGCACTAGACGGGGGCAGCGTCATCGCCGAAGGAACCGCCCAACAGGTCTTCGACGATGATCAGGTCATCACCGCCTATCTCGGCCATTCTGAGGCGGCGTTGAAGCGATCTGGTCGCAGCTAATCAGATGGCATGACAACCTGATGAGATGGAACCAGCAGGACAAGGCGCTTCCCTTCGCAAATTTGGCCCGCTTGTCGCCCTTTCGGTAGCAGCAGTTGTCGTCGTGATCATCGTCGTCACCGGCAGCGACAACGATGACGTTCAACAACCAATTACGCAGAAATCAACTTCCGCTCAAGTAGATGGCGGGACTGAACCGGAGAGCGAGGCGCAGGAGAAGGCATCCGAGGACGGTAGCGAGCCAGAATCTGAGGACGTGGCTCCAACGACTACTGCGCCAAGAGCCCTAGGCACAGACTGGGGTCCTGATACCGGTTTCAGACCCGGAGTTATGTTCTTGGATCGAGCGGAAGAGCTCGGCCTAGAAATTGAGTGGGGTGAGCGTTGTGACATTGACCGAGGAACCTTGGCCATTCCCAGCTTCTTCGCTGGTGCTTGCGCTGCACCATACGAGGGATGGAACGGTGGGGAAACAGATCGAGGTGTAACTGAAGACAGCATCCGAATCGTTTGGTGGCTCGCTCAAGATGTAGACCCAGTCATGGCTTACCTCACTTCAGCTATTTACAACGACGACACAACTGCCGATGACGAGCACACGATCCGTGGACTGCTTGAGTACTACGAGACCTACTACGAGACCTACGGGCGAAGCGTCGACCTCACGATAATGATTGGCTCGGGCAACATTCTGGATGCAGCGGCGGCACGGGCGGATGCCGTGAAGGTCGATGAAGAACTTGACCCTTTCATGGTGATTGGTGGCCCAACTCTCACGAACGCGTTTGCGGAAGAGCTACACGCCAGAGGAATACCTTGCATCTCTTGTGGCCCTGGACAGACACCCGAGTACTACCGCGAGCGACCAGGTATGGCCTACACCCTAGGGAAAGGGCCTCAACAGTTGAACATGCTGGTCGCCGAGTACATCGGAAAGCGCTTGGCAGGAGACCCTGCTATTCACGCTGGGGATGCTTCGATGCGTGCCCGGCAACGACAATTTGGTCGAATATGGAATCTCGCGAGTCGAGCGTCGGTTGACTCCAATGCGCAGTTCGAAGAACTCCTAGCGGGATATGACGTAGAAGTAGTCGAATCGCAGTCCTACGTTCTTGACCCGGCCACCCTTCAAGAATCAGCCGGTACGATTATCGCGAGAATGAAAGAAGCCGGCGTAACGTCGGTCATCTTTAACGGTGATCCGATTGCGCCTCGCGATTTCACCAACGAGGCTGCTGCGCAGGATTATTGGCCAGAGTGGATTGTGACTGGATCGGTGCTGGTTGACACAACCGCATTCGCTCGGACATACCACCAGCAACAGTGGTCTCACGCATTCGGTATTTCGAACCTGAACGCTCGAGTCGACAGAAGTGTTGCCTCTTCACATTTCCTTTACGAATGGTTCCATGGTGAGCCTCCACGGGCGAACGACAACATCGGAATTATTGATCCGGCGCCGGGTCTGTTCTACGCGGTTCTCCAAGCGGTCGGACCGGAACTAACGATTGAAGGCTTCAACGAAGCCGTGTTCTCCGCGGACCCTACGAGAAGCGCGGTGACGGCTCCCAGCCTTTCTTACGGGGACAAAGATCGGTGGCCTGATTCACAGGAACCCGATTACCACGGTGTTGACGATATCGCCGAAATTTGGTGGGATCCTACGGTGGAGGGACTTGACGAGATCGACCGCGATGGCCGAGGAATGTGGCAGTTCGTAAATGGGGGTCAAAGGTATCTCCTGGGTGAAATACCAGATGGTGCTCCTCAGGCGTTTGAACTCGAAGGCGCGGTTACTATCTACCTGTCTCCGCCGGCAACTGAGGCTTCGCCGAGTTATGAGCCGCTGTCGAGCCGCTAGAAAGTGGCTCGGAGTCAAGTCATGCTTGTGGCCTTACCTGCGAAGGACCTCTAACATCGCAGAGCGCAACGAGGCCGAAAGGTAGGTAACGGGCACCGTGCAGAACACATCGCTTTCCCCACAGCGCCGTAGCTATCTGGATTCACTGGAATCAGAAGCTATTTACGTGTTCCGAGAAGTCGTTAGCCAATTTCGACGACCCGTCATGCTGTATTCGATTGGTAAAGACTCATCCGTGCTTTTGCATTTAGCGCGAAAAGCCTTCCACCCCGGTCCGGTCCCTTTCCCGCTACTGCATATCGACACGACTTGGAAGTTCAAAGAGATGATCGAATTTCGTGATCGAATCTGCGCCGAACTCGGTTTGGAATTACTGGTACACAGCAATCCTGAAGGTTTAGCTGCTCAAATCAACCCGTTCGACCACGGATCCCAAACATATACCGACATCATGAAAACCGATGCTCTGAAACAGGCGTTGACTCAGGGAAACCACGACGCAGCCTTCGGTGGTGCGCGCCGAGACGAAGAACGTTCAAGGGCCAAGGAAAGAATCTTTAGCTTCCGAGACGCCAATCACCGCTGGGACCCCAAGAGACAGAGACCCGAACTATGGAATCTGTATAACGGAAAGGTCTCAGATGGGGAAAGTATTCGTGTCTTTCCCATCAGCAATTGGACCGAACTCGACGTTTGGCACTACATCCATCTTGAAAAAATTGAGATAGTTCCGCTCTACCTCGCAGCGCCCCGGCCGATCGTGGAGCGCGATAAGAACTTAATCATGGTCGACGACGCTCGATTCCCGTTAACGCCAAGGGAGCAACCGCGCACGCGTTGGGTGCGTTTTCGAACCTTGGGCTGTTATCCGCTATCAGGAGCCATCGAATCCATGGCTTCCACCGTTCCAGAAGTTATTCAGGAAATGCTTTTGGATCGGCACTCCGAACGTCAAGGCAGAATTATCGATCATGACCAACTTGCGTCAATGGAAGAAAAGAAACGTGAAGGGTATTTTTGATGTTTGAGCGCGATCCGCTCATCGAATCTGACATCGCCGCGTATCTCGATCAGCGAATTCAAAAAGATTTGGTGCGGTTTATTACCTGCGGAAGCGTTGATGATGGAAAGTCCACCCTCATTGGCCGTTTGCTACACGACTCACAACTCATCGCAGATGACCATCTCGAGACATTAAAAGCTGACTCTCAGCTCGGAGTGGGTAACGGCGACATCGATTTCTCTCTCGTCACTGACGGACTGAAAGCGGAAAGGGAGCAAGGAATCACCATCGACGTCGCCTACCGGTATTTCGCGACGCGACACCGAAATTTCATCATCGCTGATACGCCAGGTCATGAGCAATACACCCGAAACATGGCGACTGGAGCATCGACGGCGGACCTGGCTGTGATTCTGGTAGACGCTCGAAAAGGAGTGGTACAACAGACGCGGCGACATTCCTATATTGCGGTGCTTTTGGGTGTGAAACATTTAGTCATCGCGGTGAACAAAATGGATCTTGTTGATTATTCCGAGGACCAGTTTTTGGAAATCATTGCCGATTACAACAAACACTCCGCAAACCTCGGCATCGGATCGCTTGAGTACATTCCCATCTCGGCGTTGCACGGTGACAATGTTGTGGAAGCGAGTGCGGCAATGCCGTGGTTCTCTGGCCAGCCGCTGATCGATTATCTCAACGCAGTAAATGTCACTGAACCCGCTAAAGCTGTTGAGTTTCGCCTTCCCATTCAACTGGTTCTTCGTTCACACGCAGATTTCAGAGGATACGCGGGGAGTATCACCTCGGGACAGGTCCGTCCCGGCGATCGAGTCACTGCGCTCCCCTCTGGTATTTCATCCACCGTGGAACGCATAGTGACGTTTAACGGCGATCTCAAGGTGGCGTCGGCGGGTGATGCTGTCACTTTGACTCTTGGCGATGAAATTGACATGAGTCGCGGAGATCTCCTCGTCAAAGAGAACGGGAAAGTCGAATTCGATGCCTCTGTTGAGGCCATGATCATTTGGATGGATGAGAAACCATTAGCTCTCGGGGAGCAGCTAATTCTGCAATCACATCACGGCACCGCAAACGTGACGGTTGACGCGATTCGGTACCTATTGGACGTGAATACAGGAAAAGAAGCGAAAACAGCAGTGCTTCAACTTAATGACATCGCCCACTGTGCGATAAGTGCCGATCGCAAAATGCTTTTCGAGTCTTATGAGACTAACCGTGCTGGAGGTTCTTTTATCCTGATTGACCGGGTTCGTAACTCCACCGTTGCTGCCGGGATGATTTCGGGTCCGGTATCTCCCTGGGATCAAACGCCCAAAGACTCGCTCGAAGTGCAGGCATCAACGATTGCGGCGGGAGAACGGCAGATTCGCTATCGACAACATCCTTGCACCATCTTATTAACCGGACTCACCGGAGCTGGAAAAAGCACGCTTGCTACCGCTCTCGAGCGCTGTTTGTTCGACCGCGGAAACTCAATCGTGCGGTTGGATGGCGAAAACGTGCGCCTTGGAATTAGCAAGGATCTCGGCTTTACAGCTGTGGATCGTTCCGAAAACCTTCGTCGTGTCGCAGAAATCGCGCACCTAATGAACAGTCAAGGACTGATCGCAATAGCAGCTTTAGTCGCGCCGCAGGCCAACGCACGCGCACGGGCTCAACAGTTAGTCGGAGCTGACCAATGGATTGAAGTGTTTCTCGACACGCCACTGGCAGTTTGCCGAGATCGGGACACAACTGGCCTGTATGAAGCGGCTGAACGTGGTGACATCGAAGAATTTCCGGGAGTTTCAGCTGCCTACGAGGCACCGGAAGATGCTGATTTGCGTTTAGATACTGCTGGCATGACAGTGGACCAGTGCGTGAACGCCATTGTCGAACTTCTGATTGAGAAGGGCTTTGTTGATGGTTGAGGACCCGAAATCGAGCAATATCACTCGATCAGAGGGGTTGATCGATGCGGAAGCCAGGAACCTCCGATCGGGACATGGATCTTGCACCGTTTGGTTTACCGGCCTTTCGGGATCAGGAAAATCTACGCTCGCTCTTGCTTTAGAGGCAGAACTTCATTCTCGTAAGGTGGGGAGTTACGTCTTAGACGGTGACAATATCCGGTTTGGCCTCAACCGTGATTTGGGCTTTACGGCTGCGGATAGAACTGAGAACATTCGCAGAGTTGGAGAAGTAGCACGGCTCTTCTGCGACTCGGGATTAATTGTTCTTACTGCCTTCATATCTCCATACCTTCGTGACCGAGAGCTGGTTCGGAGTCTGCACACACCTTCGACGTTCATGGAGGTGTACCTAAACACCCCGCTTGAAGAATGTGAGCGGCGCGACGAAAAAGGTTTGTACCGCAAGGCCCGCAACGGAGAAATCGAAGAATTCACCGGGATTTCCGCCCCTTATGAGCCACCGGTAGACCCTGAACTAGTTGTCGATACGCGACGACCGCTGAAAGAATGCGTGAACGACGTATTGGCGATGTTGTCAAGTCGCCGCACTATTTGAAGAAGAGGGAATGGCAATGTCGAATGGTTCATGGATGACCTCCGAACAACATCGAGAACTTTTCGAGTCAGTCAAGAATTGGGGTCGCTGGGGGCCCGAAGATGAAGCTGGCGCCCTGAACTTGATTACTCCAGAACTGCGGGCCGCCGCGGCTGCGGAGGTCGTTCATGGCCAAGCTGTTAGTTGCGCGCGAGAATTGCCGGTCGAGCCCAATGCTGAGAATCGCCACCCCGCGCTTCACATGATGGTGAGGGGCGGTGACGATTGTGTATCGCCAAGCATAAATATGGAATCGACTGGTGACTTCGTTGGTGTCGCATTCCACGGAATGGCAACTTCCCATATAGACGCCTTGTGTCATGTCTTTGTCGACAAACGCATGTACAACGATTTCGGTGCTGAAACTGTGAAGAGCACCGGAGCCACTCGCTGCAGCATCATGGCCGCTTCTGACGGGGTGGTAGGGCGCGGGGTGTTCTTAGATGTGCCCAGACTTAGAGGAGTCGAATGGCTCGAACCTGGAGACGCCGTCACTTCTGAGGAGTTGGAGGCTTGCGAAAAAGCCCAAAACGTCTCTGTGGGAAGCGGCGACATCTTGCTCGTTGGTACCGGTCGAGACGCTCGCAGAGCTGAACTCGGCCCCTGGCATCCTTTCCAGGTGGGGATGGCTGGTTTGCATCCGGATTGCATTTCGTGGCTACGAGAGCGTGACGTCTCCGTTCTCGGCTGCGATGGAGTGAGCGACGTGCTACCCGGAAATCACCCAGCAGAGTGGGTGATGCCGATTCATCAAACGGTCATCGTTGCGATGGGGGTACACCTTTTAGACAACCTACGTTTGGATCGTCTTGCTTCGGCTTGCCAGAAACATTCCAAATGGAGTTTCCTTTTCACTGTGGCGCCGCTCCGAGTTGAAGGCGGCACAGGATCACCAGCGAACCCTATTGCTCTGCTCTGACGGTTGACCCGCAGTGTTTAATCGACCACAGCGCCATCTAATCGGCCGTCTTCTCTCCAGTCATGAAGAATGCGATGGAAGCGAAGAGGGCCAGCACCGTAGCTAGTTGTGAAAAAGCCGTCCGGATTGCCGGTTTTTCCTTCGTTGTTGTAATAACCGGGGGTGCATTCAGCGCGGAAACGTTCCCCGAGCTGGGACTTGTCTTCAATTTCGTCAACCCAGAACTGCTCACCTTCCGCAGTGGCTTCAATAGTGGTGCCACCTTGATCTCTAACTTGAGAAATTAAGTAAGAGATGTGCATCGCTTGCTCGTTGAGGGCTTGTGGAACGTTGACGGTGACCGCTGTATGAGTGAAGCCAAGAAAAAAACAATTCGGGAAATCTGTTGTTTGCATTCCGTGCAATGTGCGTGGGCCGTTCTCCCACTTTTGACTCAGCGTCAACCCAGCTCTGCCGACTATGTCGTAACCTGCTCGTCGGGTATAGCCGGTACCAACTTCGAACCCAGTGGCGAAAATAATGCAGTCAACTTCGTATTCAACCCCGTTGGCTACAAGGCCAGTCGGGGTGATGCGCTCCACGCCTTTGCCATCAGTATCAACCAGAGTCACATTTGGCCGGTTGAAAGTAGGTAGGTACTCGTCATGGAAGCAAGGTCGTTTACAAAATTGTCGGTACCAAGGCTTCAAAGCCTCGGCAGTCGCGGCGTCCTCCACCGTCTCGTCTACACGCCGTCGAACAGTATTCATCTTCTGGTAGTCAGCCATCTTCATCAGATGGCCTTTCTCGCGGCCCGTGATGCGGCGGCCAAGCTTTCGCCCAGCCAACTTGGCGGCCGTTCCAGTCAAGTTCCGGAAAATGTCAGTCCAACCATCAGACACCAGATCTTCGTCTTGATCGCCGCCACTGACGAGCGTGTTGAAGTTCTCCATCCGCCGATATTGCCAACCCGGTTCTAATGATTCCGCCCAGTCGGGGTCAGTTTCGCGATTGTTTCGCACATCAACTGATGATGGGGTTCGTTGGAAAACGTACAAATGTTCAGAAGACTCGCCAAGGTGAGGAACGCATTGGATGGCAGTAGCGCCGGTACCAATAATTGCAACCTTCTTGTCACTTAGCCCACTCAAGTTTCCGCTGTTGTCGCCCCCTGTGTAGTCATAATCCCATCGACTCGTGTGGAACGTGTGTCCTTCAAACGCGTCAATGCCGGCGATGCCGGGGAGTTTGGGGCGATTGAGGGGGCCATTTGCCATCGCGACGAATTGAGCCTGCATGCGATCGCCGCGGTCGGTTTCAATAATCCATCGAGCGATACTCTCATCCCAACTCAGTTTCGTAACTGATGTGCCGAAGCAAGCGTTCTTGTAGAGGTCATAGTGGTGGGCGATATTTTGAGTGTGCTCCATGATTTCTGGCGCGAACGAATATTTGTGTTTGGGTATGTAGTCGAGTTCTTCAAGCATCGGGAGGTAGCAGTAACTCTCAACGTCACACATCGCTCCCGGGTACCGATTCCAGTACCAGGTACCGCCGAAATCTCCACCGCGTTCAATGACCCTGATGTCTTCAAACCCGGCTTCTCGCAGACGTCCGCCCATAAGTAACCCACCGAAGCCGCCGCCAATAATGGCGATCTGAACCTCATCGAACAGTGGTGCTCTATCAGTTACTTCCTCATAGGGATCGTCAAGGTATTTCGCGAACTCGCCACTGGTTTCCACGTATTGCCCGTTGTGATCGTCGCGGAGTCGCCTATCGCGCTCGGAGAGGTATTTCGCATGTAGCAGCGGTAACGACGTCGTGCATCTCGTCCATGCCCCGACACTACCCGAAACCTAACCGCAGTTAGTTAATTGGCTAAAAATTCAGGCCCAAGAGATCCTTGCCCACGTCGCTTACAGGTCGGTACTCGACACCCAGGTCGCATGAGTACCGCTTGAAATTCGCTCAGGAAGTCGAATTTTGCACACGGGCCCCTGCATCATCGCAGATGCGTCGAATACCAGTGCTTCAGAAAAGTTGTTGTTCAGATCAGATGCGAAGGTCACTAGGTAACCATCATCTTCCGCGCTGGATCCATCTCTCGGAGCCATCACCGTTTCGCTAATGAATACTCCAGGTTCGAACTCAAACAGTTCTTCGGTTCCGGTATCGAGGTCGTGCTTGATCAGTCCGTCAAACGCGAAGAGTCCCGGTGAACATCGAGCGTTGTAGGAGTATTTGTGCCTTCTGCCGGCGTGACGACCATTGATCATGGGAAATTCGGCGCAGGTTTCGCTGGTTGGCTCTTCGCGGCATTCGCCAGTGCGGACGTTGAACTTCCAACGATGTGCGCGGGCTTGCAGGACATTCATATCCAGGGTTTCAAAGCCCTTTAATGGGCCTGTTTGTCTCTCAACTCCCCGTGCGGTGGGGTTGTGTTGGAAGAAACCATCCAAGATGACCCAATCACCGTCCTCGTATGCGTTCGTCCAATGAAGAACGAAAGTGGGATCGGACTCGAACCAAAGGATGTCTTCAGTTGTGCCGTGCCGCGGAATGAGAGCAAACCGGCTAGGAAGGTCGCGGTCGAAGACGTTTGAGTAATAGCCATCGGCAAGGGCCTCCGGACTCCAAAAAAGAGGGAGATCATTGAGAATTGACCAGTTCTCAGTGAAGGCCATGTCATGCGGGAGTCTTGGCCCAGGTAAAGGAATATCTACATGGTCTGTGAGCTGGCCAGCGCGATTGACGACCCCATAGCGAAGATAAGGGGCCTCAGTGAAATAGCTGAAGAACAACAACTCACCTGTGTGCTCGTCAACTTTGGGATGAGCCGACACGCCTTCAACGGGAAAAAAACCATCCCAAGTGGTTTTGCCTAAATCTTCCAAGGTTCTGGGATCGAGCCGGTATAACTCGCCACATTGATAAAAGCTGGCTAACGCGACGCCTCCGTGAACGATGACGTCCGTAGATGCGGTGTCCTTCATTAAAGTTCTGGCACCCCATCCCTCGTCGGCGATCGAATTAGACGGATGTTCAGAAATGCCGGCCCAGAGACTGGCCTTGGTTTCTTGTTCAGCGAGAAACCCATCGGTTTGGACGAAACGGTTTGCATAACGAGCTTCGCCGTTTTCGAACGAGATGGCATGCATCATGCTGTCGCCGTCAAAGGGGTGGTACCGCTTTATCGGCTCGAATAGCGGATTCTCGGTGTTCCTTAAGTAAACGCCGTTCAAGTCGTCAGGTATTTCTCCTACAACATCCATGTCCCAAGCGTCGTACTCGCGGTGTTGGGGTTGCCATATCCCCGACCGGTATGGGTGGTCGTCGTCAGGAGGCAATCCTGGCTCGAATGTTCTATTTAGAGCGATAGTCATCGTGTCTCCCAATGATGAGCGTAGCAATGACTTGAACTGACATGGATCTTAAGACACTCCTTGTCGAATACGGCAAACTACGAGAAGTTGAACGCGACAGAGAGACCAGCGATGATCCCACCCACTCCAGAAGAGCTTTATCAACTGTGCCTCCATGATTCAGAGTTTCAAATGGCGGCCCGATATTGGACCGGTGGAGTTCGCTTCAAGATGGGGTCGGTGCTGACAGGCATCACTATCGAAGATGGCGCACTTCAAGCAGCGATTCCAGATGAGGGGCGGGGAGTCATTACTATCGAGGGGCCTCAACACGTTTGGGACCAAGTCAGATCTGCAATGCCACCGCGGTTTTTGAACGACATCAATATTGCCACCGGTCGAGGGGGGGGTTGTCTTGGGTTGGCGATCGCCTCTCGTGGTGGCAGTACCTACCTGCGATCCAACGAATCACTGAACTTCTACGGCTTTCAGAAAAGGTTGCTCCCGACAGGGTGGAGGAGGGGGGCGGAACAGGAACGTTTGATGCTCCCACCGGTCGTTATGCCCGGCTGGACTTACAAGGTTTAGAGCATCGGATTTACTTCGAAGAGGCCGGAACTGGCATTCCGCTTTTGCTTCAACACACCGCTGGTTCACATGGTGTCCAGTGGCGCCATTTGTTCGAAGATTCAGCCAACACAAAGAATTTCAGATTAATTGCCTACGATTTGCCCTTCCACGTCAAATCAATTCCTCTCGTCGATCGACGTTGGTGGGCTGAGGAGTATCGGCTTGAGGGTGAGCTGCTGCGAGCGGTTCCACTTGCGCTCGCTGAGATGCTCGATCTGGATCAGCCAGTCTTTATGGGATGCTCAGTTGGTGGACTTTTGGCGTTTGATTTGGCGCACAAACATCCCGAGGCTTTTAGGGCGGTGATCTCGTTAGAAGGTGCATTACACATCGGTGGAAATATTGAGATGTTGGAAGGTTTCTGGCACCCACAGGTTTCCAACGAAACCAAGGCTCGGATGATGGAAGGTCTGACGGCACCTACCTCGCCCGCACCGTACCGAAAAGAAACCATCCAAACTTATGCGTCGGGATGGCCGCCGGCGTTTCTCGGAGACCTCTGGTATTACATCTCGGAGTACGACCTTCGCGACGGGGCATCCAGCATTGACACCTCATCAGTCGGCGTCCACATTTTTTCCGGTGAGTACGACTACAGCGGCACGATAGAAAAAGGACGCGAAGCTCACGCTGCTGTCAGTGGGTCAACGTTTTGCGAAATGAAAGGAATGAGTCATTTCCCAATGTCGGAGAATCCGAAGGCGTTCATCGAGTACTTGTTGCCGGTCCTCGAAACAATTAAGGCGATGCCGCTATAAGTCTTCAACAGATGGAAAATTCGAAGGAGGCATGATGTCAACCGTCGCGGATCGCTGTTGAGCCAACATCCCCCCGTCCACTTTGATGACGTCGCCCGTGACATAACCCGCATCATTTGACGCGAGAAACAATGCCGGACCGGTCATGTCGAAGGGTTCTCCGATGCGACCCATAGGGACGTTCTCGCCTCGCAAGATTCGTTGGTCGGCATCTAGCCCACTCGTGTCTATTGAGCCCGGCATCAGAGCGTTGACTCGTATTCCGTACGGTCCCAAATCAAGCGCAAGCGCTCGTGTGAATGCCTCAATGCCACCCTTCGTGGCGTCGTAAGCCGTGAACGATCTATGCGCCCGCGTCGCGCCACCTGATGACATGTTGATAATGACTCCTTCCCCAGCGCGAGCCATTGGCCTTGCTGCGCGATGGGCGCAGAGGAAGTGCCCGGTCAAGTTCACGTCAATAATGCGCCGCCACCACTCTTCAGTGGCTTCGAAGAAATGCAACATGGGTCCGACAAGGCCAGCGTTGTTTACCAAAACTTGAACGTGTCCCCATTGAGATTCCACCTGATCGAACATGACACCAACCTGCGCGCTGCTAGCTACATCGCACGGAACCGCTATAGCTAAACCGCCAACGTCCGCAATTTGGGTGCATGTCCTTGAGGCAGCTTCAATGTCGACGTCGTTTACTGCGACCCGGGCTCCTTGATCTGCGAAACGATTCGCTAAGGCTTGGCCGATGCCACTACCGGCACCAGTAACCAAAACGACCTTGTTGGATAAGTCTGGGTAATGGGACATATGTCCTCCGGGATCTGCCTCAAAGGCTCAGGTCTATGTGAAGAATTTGGGCGTGTGCCCAAGGTCGGGACGTGCGGATCCGTCAACGTCGCGATCCGAGACTATGTAGCGGCATATGCGTTGACCGTGATCGGAAAGCGTCTGGTAGACGGAACTAGGCATGGACAACGCCATTGGCTCTCGAAACCAAGGTGCGTAGTACTCAATGTTGGGGATGGCCCTGAGTTCGTTGGATAAATTGGGGGTACCCCCGTGCCAGGCTCTCGGGTCCCTGATGAGCACACTCCCAGCCGCAGCAGGGCAAATGGTACTGAATTTCATCCAGTCGGGTTCCTCATCAAGTCCCGGGATCTGCTGGCGGGAGTGCTGGGTACCCGGGATTTGTCTAGTGGGACCATTTTGGCTCGTGAAGTCCGTCATCAAAAAGTTGCAACACACGTACGGACACGGGAGGTCCCGAATCGTCATCAACCCTCGTGGATCCCAAAAAGCACCAGATGTCTTGCTGTCGCTGTTGTCGGCCGCAGCTGAGTGATCGGCTATTTCTCGTCGGTCGCCAACGTCGCTGTGTAGAGGCTGGTAATCAACGGCACCGGGCAAGCAAAAGTCCCCGCCTCCACCACGACAGATGTAATCAGGAGATTCGAAGATGGCCTCGAGGATGGGAGTGACCGTGGGCAGGTCGATAAGCATCGCCCACTCCGATTGATGGACCTGATGACCGCTTTTGCTGGCAGATCCCAAGCTATAGCGGTGCGAGCCACGGTTACCTTGCCTCTCGGTGTCTATCGCCATAATTTCGCCGATGACTCGAGCGCACCCGTCACGCATGGTTAGGAGTTGTGGGCCAGTGAGCGCTTCGCTAACCACTACAAAACCGTCCCGATAAAAAATTCGCTTTGCGTCTTGGACGCGGTCGGGCGTGACGATTTCGAGTCCCGTAATACCATTCTTGTGGGCGAGTAACTCTCTCTGGCGCTGCAGCTCCGGCGATTCAGAGTCAAGACCGACCCACCCGTAACGCATCCCGAGGTTCAACGAGTCACTCACCTCCAGCTGCTTTCACGAGATTTCGCAGCAACCGGATCGCTTCATCATGGGGGACGCGACCACAACCACAAGAGGTTGATAACAACAATCTGTCTTCGTCTACGACGTCTAGGAGAGCCGCGATTCGATCACTGAGCTCGGACACAGATTGAGGTTCGCGTTTCACGTCCGCGATTCCAGCGACAATTTCAATCGAGGGCGGAATTTCGGCGAGGAGGGCGCGATCAGACCATTGCCCGGCGTGGCTGCACTCAATGTGGGCTCGGTCAATAAAGCCGTCTAGGGCTTGGAAAAGTGGCATCAACGAAACCAAATTTTGGACTTCGGTGCCAGCTTTTCGAGAAATGTCACCTAAACAAAAATGAACCGTTCGAGTGATTCCAGATACACCGTCAAATGGCGCAGTTAAAGAATCAACAAGTTGATCGGCTTGATGTGTGCCGTTAGCTAGAGCCATCGCTTCTGCTGGAGCATCAAGCTGTATCTCGCTTGCGCCAGCTTTAACCATGTCCTCGACTTCGGCTTTAACAATCCTGATGTAGTTCGGCAGTTGCTCTTCGATTCGCGGGTCTGTCTCTAATCCGAGTGTCATTGTTCGAGGGCTGGGCACGGCGCCCTTGTCGAGTCGAGGTTCAATCTTGCGTTCACGTCGAAATCCCAAGGCGTGGCCCGTGCCTATAGGAGCGGACACATCACCAATGATTCGATATCTTCCGATTCCCTGGTAGCCCTTAGCTGGATCTCGGCGTTGCATAGTTTCGAGACCCGCGAGCCTCGGCGGTACATGGTGAACGAAATCTGGCCCCCACACCTCGCCACCCATGATTTGCTCGACGCCGCATGCGATCATTTCGTCCATAGCGATGCGTGCCGCACGACTGAGAAGTCCGTCCGCTTCACTATCGGTGAATGTCCCGGCATAATAACTTTTGAGAGCGAGACGCAGCCCGAAGGGGATCGGCCATGAACCGACGCATGTTGTCCGGATAGTCATGCGTTGATCACTTGGCGACGCCCCCACTGGAGAGTTCTTTCCAGAGGGAGCGATAGTTAGGCCATGTTATTTCAGGTGTGATGTAACCCTCTTCTTCGAGGATCTGGGTCAATTTGGGCAAATTTCGGAACGGAATTCCACTATCAACGTGATGCGCGAGGTGGTGGCCGACACCGTGTGGCACGAGAATTAGTCGAGCAATCAAGCCCTGCTTGACATGGTGAGCAGTGTTTCGACGATCTAAAGACCGCGTCATTCCCCCATGCTCAGCAATTCCTCTGAGGCGGTTGAGAACTTGGTACGCGGTTGCAAAAGGCAGCACCCACAAGAAGAGATACGCCCATGGGTGGCCAAAAACTGTGAAAAGAGAAAAAACAATCAGCTGCCCGAGGTAAAAGCGAAAACTGTTCGCCCAGTAACGCCGTTGAAATAGACCAGTTAGTCGCGGACGTAACGTTCTATACGCAGAAACACCGGTGCTGTCCCGACGGAGTTTTCTCCGCATCGATTCCCGAGTTATCGGGTAGAGCGCATAAAGGAGGAAGTCAGGTTCCTTGGGTCCGAATTCATCGCGATGGTGATGGGCGTGTGCCCGACGGTATGCGTGGGTTCCAGTTCCGAACGACAACCAGCCAAAGATTGTTACTCCGAGGAGATCGTTCAATCGTCGATTGGAAAATAAAAGGCGGTGCGCTCCCTCATGATGAAGAATGAACATCCGATTTTGAACAACGCCCATTATTGGAATGGCGGCAAGAGTTGCCGTCCAATGGTCGAGGTAAAACGCTCCGGCGAGAATGGCAATGGGCAGGGCGAGCGAAGATAGACAAGCCCACAAGTTCCGTAGGTCACTTATGGAGCGAAGCTCTGCGCGAAGCTCTGGAGACGGCTTGCCATCGGGTCTGCAGACGTCACTACCAGCAAACGCTGCGGGCGACGAAACCATGCCACCTGTCATCGTTTCGACAAGAGCTTCGTGAGTCGGAGCTTTGCTCATAGCTCAACGGTAGTGGTTTCTACCATTTGGGTTGCTATCACACCCTCACTAAGTGAAAGGCTGTCTGTTCTTGCAACGAATAATCGCGTTAGATATGGAGGGTGTCGTAACTCCGGAGATTTGGATTGCTGTGGCATCGCGTACCGGGATTTCCGAGCTACGGCGCACCACACGCGAGGAACCGAACTATCAGAAACTGATGAATAGGCGAATTGCCATCCTCAATGAATACAAGATCCCGTTGTCGCTCATCCGTGATGTCATCTCAGAGTTAGATGTTTTGGAAGGATCACGTGCTTTCCTGGATGGTTTACGGCGGAACTACCAAGTAGTGCTGTTGTCCGACACATTTGAGCAATTCGCGGATCATTTCATGACGCAATTGGGATATCCACACCTGTTGTGTCACCGGTTAATTGTTGAAGCCGGTCAGATCACACGCTTTGTTCCTAGGGTTGAGGACGCTAAACGGCGAGCGGTGCTTGGTTACCAAGAATTGGGCTACCACATCACCGCAGTCGGTGACTCTCACAACGACGTCAACATGTTGCAACAAGCAGAAGCTGGGTGCCTGTTCCGGGCAGCGCCGGGCCTTCCAGACAAATATCCGGACTTAGTGTCCCTAGAGGCCTACGATGAACTCACTAAATGGATTGACTTCTCCGCAGGCAACTAGCGACACAGGAGGACAGCATGGCTAAACCCGCCAAGCTCGCACATTTTGTTTTACGCACAAGTGACATTGATCGTTTGGCCGACTGGTACTGCTCAGTGCTCGAAGCGCGGGTAGTGCATCGCAACAAAATGATTTCCTTCGCCACGTTCGATGATGAACACCACCGAATCGCTTTTATAGATCGCGGGTTTAAAAGCGGTCCAGAACCTGAGAGCAACGGCGTTGATCACGTGGCGTTCACCTATGAGAACCTCGAAGACTTGTTGTCCACCTACGTACGCCTACGCGACCAAGGAATTGTGCCTCAGAGGACAATTAATCACGGTATGACAACCTCGATGTATTACAGCGACCCAGATGGCAATCGCATCGAACTGCAGGTCGAGAACTTTACTGACGCACAAGAAGCGGTTGACTTCATGAACGGCCCAATTTTTGAGGCGAACCCTATTGGAGTGTTGTTCGACGCGGACGAGTTAGTCGAGCGATTTGATGCGGGCGTGCCTGAAGAGGAACTAGTTCGCCAAGGCGAAAGCTAAATTCCGTTACGGCTTTTTGCTGAGGAAATAGTTGTTGGATCTATCGTCGCGGACACCGGTGATTTCGATGTCTGCGAAGCCGGCGGCAGTCAGATATTCAGTCGCGGTCTGATGACCCCACGCTGTGCCGAGCCCTTCACCTCCGTAAGCCAGGGAAACGGTCATGCAGTGCATGGTCGACACTGTGTACATGAACGGGGCCATGGGGTCTTGCATATTTTCTTCCAGAAGACTGGAAGCCTTCGGCTCAACGCAGAGATAGGTGCCACCGCTACGAAGCATGCGATTAACGCCTTCCAGAACTGCCATGGGGTGAGCTTGATCGTGGATTGCATCGAAGGTGGTCACCACGTCGAAACGGTCACTGGTATCGAGTTGAGCTGCGTCGCATAACTCGAAAGTCACGTTATCTAGCTCTGCCGAATTTTCGCGAGCTGCTGCTATGCCCCCTTCGGAAACATCAAAACCGACGAACCGGCTGTTTGGATACGCCGAACCAAGGATGCCTAGAGCCTTCCCGCTACCGCAGCCGACGTCGGCCATATCGATCCCACTTGTTAGTTGATCGTTGATGCCCAATAGCGGCACGATTTGGTCGATCAATGTGCGGTCGAACCTATTGCCGCTGGTTTCGGACATGAGAGCTTGGAAGCGCGGGAATTTGTCGTAAGGAACGCCCCCGCCGGATTGGAAAGCTTCGACGATGTCGGCTTCGACTTCGGCTAGCAATCCGATTTGTTGCATCGGAACTGTCAGATTGAGAGGACCACTTCTTCTGGTTAACAAACCAGCATGTTCAGCGGGAAGCTGGAACTGGTCCGTCGTGGAGTTGTAGTTGATGACGCCGCCGCAAGCCATGGCCGAAAGCCATTCGCGGACGTAGCGCTCGCTGAGCCCGCTTCGTTCTGCGATGTCAGTCGAAGAAGCCGGCTCCGCTCCGTCCATCGCGTCGAACAACCCAGTTTTGTGTCCGATGCTCATCATGAGCGACAGAGCGCCGCCGTTCATGATTCCAAGCATTGTTTGGGTAAAGGCACGCGCTTTGTCTTTGTCGTATGTCACATCGATTTCAGCCATAACTAAATTGTTCCATGATTAGGGTGAAGTTTGCCTCGGAAGTTGTTCGCGTGGATACAGAAACCACATAAGCGGCGCAACCAGCAACTGCAGTACTCCCAGTACGAGCCACATGAGGTCGTATCGCGCAACTGTGTGTGTGCCGTTTAATACGGTGATTGCTACAGCAACCCCCATGCCTCCGACTGCGTACCGGAGACTTTGATGTATGCCGTTCGCGGTAGCAATGGACTCGGCAGGAATATCGCGTAGTGCTGCGCTGTTGAGCTGACTAGCGAGGATTCCCATACCGAGTCCAAACAGGACTGAAGCTGGAAAAAAGGCGAGCCAGTACTCGAGTTCCTCGTCGAGGAGAAAGTAGAGCCAAAAGAAGCCTGCAGTTCCAGTTAAGGAAGCAAGCGACATTATTCCTCGGAACCCGTGCTTGTCCGCCCAGCGCCCACCCATGACAGCGACGGCAGCGGAAATTACTGGGGATGGCGTGAAAGCCAATCCGACCTTTGTTTTGCTGTACCCCCAAATTTCTGTGAGGAAAAGGGGCCATAAGAACCAGCTAGTGAATGCGCCAACCATGGCGAAGGTCACCGCGATGTTGGAAACGGTAAAGGAGCGAATACGAAACAAGGCTGGATCGAACAAGGGTTCTGGATGATTGGATGATCGGCGGATAAATACCGGGAGCAGTAGTGCTGCGCCCACGAAACAGGCCAAGGTGTACGGAGAAGCCCAGCCCCATGACCTCCCTTGGAGGGTTCCAAGAACAAGCAAAAATACGGACCCGCTGCCCATCAAAACACCGAGGAGATCCAGTGACTGCTTTGTTGACGGCTCGGCAGTTTCTTTCAAGAAGAGTTTGGCGCCAAGCAGACCCAAGCCAATGATCGGGACGAGCACCAAATACACCCATCGCCAGGAACTGATTTCGAGCACGAAAGCTGCAAAACCTGGTGATAGTCCAGAAGCAAACATTCCAGCTGCCGCCCAGAGCCCGATCACGCTGGCTTGCTTTGCTTGGGGAAACTGTGGAAGTACCAGAGCGAGGGAGGAAGGCACCGTGAGCGCTCCGAACATGCCCTGGAGTGCCCTTGCCAAAACGAGGATTAATGGGTTTGGGGCGAGACCAGCTCCTAACGCGCCTAGGAGCAGGCCGAACAATCCGATGCGAAATATCGTCAACCGCCCATAACGGTCGGCGAGGCGACCTCCAGCCAACATGGTCGTGGCAAAAGCGAGTGAGTAGCCCGCAATAATCCAGCCGGTCATGCCGGTACTGACACCAGGAAACGACCGCACTATCTCGGGAAATGCGACGTTGGAAACTGTCACATTTACCGTACCGAGCACGAAGGCAAGAGAGCCAGTTGCTAGGGCGAAATACGGCCGAACTGGCCGCGGTTTCCCGATATGGGATGAGCGCTCGCCGTGTCGCACCGCGAACACCATTGGGGTTCGCTGATCCAACTGGGCGTCATTCACCGGCTTGAGGGTACGCTGCGGCCGTCTCTAAAAGTGCTTTGACGAACGCTAGTGGGAACAATATGGAAACCGATCTTGTTGAGACCGACACAAAGGGCCACATAACGATCATTACGCTGCATCGTCGTGAGAAACGAAACGCGTTTGACCCAAACCTGACGGCTGCTCTCAATCAGGCACTGGATTCATTTGAAGACGATCCCGACCAGTGGGTGGCGGTTTTGACGGGTGGGATCGACATGTTTTCCGCCGGAAGTGACCTCAAAGAGGGAAGCGGTAAGTCGGATCGTGGCGGCGAGTACGGCATAATTCGCCGGCGTCGCGTCAAGCCACTCGTAGCGGCGGCGGAAGGCTTGGCTCTTGGCGGAGGAATGGAAATATTGTTTTGCTGTGACCTCATTGTCGCTTCAACCGATCTTCGCTTGGGGCTGCCTGAAGTTAAGCGCGGTGTGTTACCCACCAGTGGCGGGCTTTTCAGGGCCCTTCGGTCACTTCCGTTGCATGTGGCGAAAGAGGTTGTGCTAACGGGTGAAGAGCTATCAGCGGAGCGGGCGTTGCAGTATGGCCTAATCAACAGGCTCGTCGAGCCGGGACATGCGTTAGAAGTTGCTGTCGCATTAGCCGAAGAGATCGCGTCGAATTCTCCCACCTCCACGCGTCACTCTGTGCAGGCAATGGAACGAATCCTTGCAAGCGGAGACGAACTTGGCTGGTCTGTCACTGACTACGCTCGATCTGAAGTTTTCGCGAGCGAAGATCGCAAAGAGGGGATCAAAGCGTTTTTTGAACGCCGCGAACCAGAATGGAAGGGTCGCTAATGCGGTTGTCGATTCCTAACGAGGATGAACTTTCTGAATCGCAGGTCAAGCTTCGCGATGCGGTTGTAGGCAGTAGGAAAGGCCTGGGTTCCGAAATTTGGGGACGCGGCCCGTTTGGAGTGTGGCAGAACGCTCCCAATGTGGGCCATCCTGCATTGGACTTAGGTGGTGCTGTTCGGTTCAGCACCGAGATCCCCGCCGATGTCCGGGAAGTGGCCATCTGTACGGTTGGGGTTCATTATCGAGCAAAGTTTGAATTCGCCGCGCACAAAGCAATCGGTATCAAAGCTGGCCTTGAAGCGGATGCGCTCGACCGTCTCGCTCGAGGGGAAAGTCCGGGATGGACCGGGGCTTTAGAGGTGACGCATCGATACACGAAAACTCTTCTGGAGGAACACCGAGTGACTCAAGGGTTACACGACGAGCTCGCGGCAGCGTTTGGTGAACAAGGTGTTGTGGAAATTGTTACAACCATCGGCTATTACTCCTTGATTTCTCTAACGCTCAACGCCTTCGAGGTCCCGCTGTCCACTCAAATGGACGATCCGTGGCCGGAAGAAGGTTGAACGCCTCGAGCATCAGGCAGGTTTCCTTTACCTGAGCGCAACTCCGGTTTATGTCACAAGTGAGGGGGCCAGCCGTTTTCGCAATGGCATCGACAAAGACGACGAGAGACCTCCTTTGCCGGTTGTTAGAACTTGGCTGGACTATTTGATGAACAGCACTTGACCGATCGACCCACTGACGTTTTCTGCAGGCGCATCGGGCCCGAGTGCATCGCTGCCAAATAGTTCTTCAAACTCAGGATCAGCAAAGAAGGCGTCGGTTGCTGCGCCGTATTCGGCGAAGGAGGGGTAACCGAACGTGTGATGGAAAGTCAAAAACCCGCCGCTAGGCCCGCCGAGTTGTTGAACCAGAGTGTGATACGACGGCCTGATATCTAGTCGCGTCAAAATTTCGTCAAATCTTTCCATTACCCCCACGAAGTCTTCAGCTCGACCCGGCTTCACTTTCCAAGTATCGGTCCATACGTGTGCTGGCATAATCGCCGCCTTTGTTTCTGGTTTAGTTGTCAAACCATGTCACAGCGCCCCTGTCGATGACAAAGCGGAGTGGCAACGGACCGTCCTATGGGATGCTCTGCCACGGGCCGGGTCGTAAACATGAGAAGTTTCGCCGTGATCTACGCTGTGGGCCATGTCTTCCGAAGCCGTGCAGATAACCGTTTGGTCCGATTACCTCTGACCTTGGTGTTGGGTTGGGGCCGTGCGTCTCGACGAATTAGCTGAACAAGAAGGGGACGGTATTGCTATCGAATGGAAATCGTTCTTGTTGCGGCCTGAACCTGAGGAGAGGACCCTCGCAGAATTTACTGAATATACGAAAAGTTGGGAGCGTCCAGCTGGCCTTGAGCCTCTCGCTGGTTTCAACACCCCGTGGTCTGGTGCCAGCCCACCGCCCTCACACTCTTTGCCAGCAGCCATCGCTGGCAAAACCGCTGCCACGTTCGGCCAAGCGACCTGGCGGCGCTATCACCAAAGGCTGTTGCGTGCCTATTTCATCGAGAACCGCGATATTTCGAATTCCGATGTTCTCTTAGAAGTAGCTGGCGAAGCAGACATCGATACGAATGTTTTCGAAGAGACTCGGATAGCTAATGGGAAAGACTTTGAGAGTCAGGTGTTCGCTGAGTACAACGAAGCGCTAAGCAGCGGCGTGAATGGTGTGCCCGCTGTAGTGATTGATCACAGGTATCTAGTGTCTGGTGCAGTCGAAGTAGAGCATTACCAAAAAGCTCTTGCGCACTACCGAGAAATTCGAGACGATGAAAATAGTGGCTAGCCGGGGTCTTTGGCCTGTGTCCTCCGTTGGGCCGAGCGTTACGGAATCGTTGTCATCGAACTAACCAGTGCTGAACTCCAAGAGGTCTTGAGCTCACAGATCAAAGCCATTTCAGCACTCACCAAACTCATTGACGGGACACCCCAATCAGCTCAGATACAGGGAACGCAACCAGCATCACTCTCAAATAACCGCTGCTATACATCCACCAGCTAAAAGGATTTTCATTATGAGTTGGGAACAAGAAGTTGTAGAACTAGAACGAAGGCTTGGACTCATCCAACAAATGGGTGGTGAGGAAAGCGTCGACTTTCATCATGGGCGAGGAAAGCTAACAGTCCGCGAACGAATCAAGTGCCTACAAGATCCCGGAACCTTTCGCGAAATTGGGGCGCTCGCTGGGACCCCCATTTTTGACGAAAATGGGTTACTGGAAAGCCTCACTCCGGCCAATTACGTGATCGGCACAGCCGAACTCGGCGGCCGACGGGTTGTGCTGTGCGGAGGAGACTTCACCATTCGTGGAGGAGCCGCTGATGGCAACATTGGGCAAAAGTACATAGTCGCCGAGACTTTGGCCCGAGATCATCGACTACCGCTGGTACGCCTACTGGACGCAACAGGAGGAAGCGTCAAAACATTCGAAAAACTCGGTCACACATATTTGCCGGACACCGAGTCGCCAGATATTTCAACGGAGCTTTTAGGTCAAGTACCGGTCGTGTCCGCAGTTCTGGGATCGGTAGCGGGCCTCCCAGCGGTGCAGGCATGTCTGGCTCATTTCAGCATCATGGTGAAGGACACGAGCCAGGTATTCGTTGCCGGACCTGCAGTAGTGAAAGAAGGCATAGGGGTCGATATCACTAAAGAAGATCTGGGCGATGAACGAGTTCAAATCCCTAATGGCGTCATCGACAACCTGGCCGAAACTGAACAAGATGCTTTTGAGCAAACTCGAAAATTTCTGTCATATCTGCCCTCGAACGTTTGGCAGATGGCACCACGGTCTGAACCCAAAGATCCGGTAGGTCGTAGAGACGAAATGTTGCTAGAAGTGATACCGCGTATCAAAAGACGAATTTATTATCCTCACAGGATCCTTGACGCTGTCCTAGACATCGACTCTTTCTTCGAGATAGCTCCCCTGTCAGGGCGAGCTCACATAACAGGCTTGGGCCGAGTTGACGGTTACCCCGTCGGCGTAATGATCAACAATCCGCTGTATTACGGCGGCGCCATGGGCCCACTTGAAGCTGAGAAAGCAATGCGACTCGTTCAGCTATGCGACACTTTCCACCTTCCACTCGTCTGGTTGTGTGACGAGCCGGGCTTCCACGTCGGGCCGGAGAACGAAGTTCAAGGAATCCTCCGTGGCGGAGCGCGAGCCGTGACGGTCTTCTCAGCTTCGAAAATGCCCTATATCTCTTTTTTGATGCGTCAGTGCTACGGCGTGGCGGGTGGTCTTCACGTGCGACACAGCGGTATGTACCAGAGATACGCCTGGCCATCCGCTCATGCAGGCTCTATGCACATCGAAGGTGGAACGATGGTTGCCTACAAACGAGAAATTCAAAATGCTGAGGACCCGAAGGCGAAACGAGAAGAGATAGAAGCGCGTTTGGAAGCGATCGCGTCTCCGTTTAGGAACGCTCATGCAATGGATATCGAGAATCTAATTGATCCACGAGACACGCGACCCTTGCTCTGCGAATTTGTGCAACAAGCTCAAAGCGTTCTACAAACCCAGCTCGGGCCCACAGCGGGAGCCTCTTTTAGGCCATAGATCCGTTACTTCCTAATATCGCCTCCCATAGGCACTTATGGCTCATAGGTGCACGGACCTACCGCTGTTTGAGTGCTGTTCTCACGCAATGGTAGAGACCCGTAGTTTCTCCAGATGTAGTTGGGATTTCTGGCATGAGAGGGGAGCAATCCACTGTTCTAAATCATTCAGTAATTACGGAATCACTCATGCCACAAAGGATATGAAAACAATCGAACAGAGCCCGTAGACGTAACGCCAGTCGCTCTTCTTTGGCGGCGGCTTCCCGGTAAATAACTCTTTCAAACTGACTGTCACGATCGTAGGCCTGCAGAAAACGACAAAAGATCGGCCCGAAGGGCAAGCCTCGATCTTGGTAGGCGGTCGATTAGATGAAGTGAGTTTGGATGGCTTCTCGCGCTGGTACGTCCGTCATTACTGGTTTGGCTCTCATGTCACACACGTCAGCCCAGGCGAGTTGAAACGCAGTACATTTCGAAAAGTCGTCTGTTTCTACAATCATGGTCCCGGTTCCTTCACCCAGGCAGTGCCAACGGCCAATTAGTTCGACACCGTGGTCGGCTAACAATGATTCGAGTTGTTCTTGAGTGAATGTTCCAAAGGCGGTGAGGGCATCGCGTCTGCTGGTTTGGAATACCGAATAGTCGATTTGAAACAGCACGGAGTGATCTCCTTCTAGAGAAAGCGAACCCACCAGTGGGTTCGGTAGCGAACAACCTAGCCAACTACAAGTAGGGCGCTGTGCACCAGCAAAGATAACTCCGAAGCGCAGCCGGTCCTTGGCTCTGGTGAGTGGCGGATTGGGTTGACTTAGCCTTGGTGGACGTCGGAGTCGGTGTTCGCGTTGATGAAGGCCGGATCTGAGAAAGGCTTCGTGTATGTGGCTTCCCACAGTGCTCGTCCTCACGCATCTGGCTGTCGCGAGCGACTCGGTCCGCGATGGCCCTAACGAGCGCTAGTTTCTTTGCCGGTCGGACATAAGGGGGAATTGCGCGTGCTGTCGCCGTATCGAGTACTTGATCTCACTGATGAACGAGGCCAACTGGCGGGTGCCACTCTGGCAGACCTTGGGGCAGAGGTCATTTTGGTGGAGCCTCCGGACGGTTCACGTTCGCGCCGACTACCGCCGTTTGTTGCGGGACGAGAGGGTGACCCTGAAGCATCTCTGTGGTTTTGGTCATACAACCGCGGGAAGCGAAGTATCTCCATGGATCTTGACGATCCGGCCGATCGCGGACGTTTTCTCGAGTTGGTCGCCGGTGCAGACATTGTCCTTGAGTCGGATCGGCCAGGAGCTATGGCTGAGCGTGGACTTGGCTACGACGAGCTCGCGGCGGTGAATCCTGAAATCGTGGTGACATCCATTTCTCCGTTTGGTCAGAGCGGACCCAAAGCCGACTGGGCCGCGACAGATCTGACTGTGGCTGCAGCAGCGATGGTGCCAAAGATGACCGGCGACGAAGACCGCGCACCTTTACGTGTGCCTTTAGCGCAGTCATTTCTGCACGCTTCAGCCGAGGCTGCAGGAGCGACCCTCATCGCTCTACATGAACGTAACCGTTCCGGTAAGGGGCAACACGTTGACGTCAGTGCCCAGCAATCTTTTATGCAAGCCACTCAGTCGATGGTTCTGTGTCACTTATACAACTCACCTGAGACGACTCGGATGAGTGGTGGAGCGGCAGTGGGCCCATTTCGAATTCGCCTCCGCTCTCCGGCTGCCGACGGATTCGTCTCCATCACAATCCTTTTTGGCGAAGCGATTGCCCCGTTCAGCTCCCGACTTTTCGAATGGATCCATGAGGAGGGCATGTGTGAAGGTAGCGATCTCGAGATTGACTGGGTCAACTTCGTTGAAGGGGTGACAAACGGTCGTATCGGGCTGGGAGAATACGACCGCATCCAAGAAGTCGCTGCCCAATTCTCAGCGACAAAGAGTAAAGCCGAGTTGCTATCGGCAGCCCGTGAGAAGCGTCTGCTGATCGTGCCGATTTGCAACGTCCAGGAAGTTGCAGAGCTTGGCCAGTTCGAGGAGCGGGGCTTTTGGCGTGAAATCGAATGCCTTGATCTCGGGCCAGTTCGATTTCCGGGCCCGATGGCCAAATTTTCTGCTACGCCGCTCGATGTATCGCTGCCCCCACCTGCCATCGGTCAGGACAACGGTGAGATCAAAACCCGGGTTGCCGAACCCACCACGGTCGTTGAAGCGATGCCAGTAGCGCCGCTTTCTGATGTCAAGATCCTGGACCTGATGTGGGTGATGGCCGGCCCAGCCGCAACTCGAGTGTTCGCTGACTGGGGGGCGACCGTGGTGCGCGTTGAGTCCTCACACAAAATTGAGGGAGCGCGTACATTTCAGCCGTTGCTCAACAATGAAGGAGGTTCGGAAAACAGCGGACTGTTCCAGAACCTCAACGCTGGCAAACTCGGCCTTACCGTCGCGATGGACAACCCTGAAGCGAGGGAACTTATCCTCGACCTTGTGCGTTGGGCCGACGTGGTGTGTGAGTCGTTCTCACCAAAAGCCATGGCCGGATGGAACCTGACTTACGAGGATTTGAAGGAGGTGAATCCTGACGTCATCATGACAAGTAGTTGCTTGTTCGGACAAGACGGCCCGATGTCGCATCTAGCGGGTTTTGGAACCATGGGGGCCTCAATGTCGGGTTTCTATGAAATGACTGGTTGGCCTGACCGTGACCCCGCAGGAGTCGCTGGGGCTTATACCGACTACGTCTCTCCCCGCTATCTGGAGATTGCAATCCTTGCTGCCCTTGACCATCGGCGTCGAACTGGCGAGGGCCAGTACATTGATCTCTCCCAAGCTGAGTCATCGATGAACTTTCTAACCCCGCATCTACTTGGCTGGACAGTTAACGGGCAGCTAGCCCCGAAGATCGGGAACGCCGACCCGTTGATGTTGCCCCACGGTATCCACCCCTGTTCGGGAGACGACGAGTGGGTTGCTGTCTCGTGTGAAAACGATGAACAGTGGCGCAGCCTGTGTGACCTCTTGGGTTTTCCCGCCGAGTGGAGCGAAGCCGACATCGCAGCCCGGCGGATCCTTGGACCGGAGATCGAATCCGCGATCGAAGCGTGGACATCGGTTCGACGGGGAGCCGAGGCGCACTCAAGTCTGCAGGCCATCGGAGTACCCGCCCATGTAGTGCAGGACTCGATCGTGGTGGCTAGTGACCCACAACTGGAACACCGCAACCACTTCCGGCAAGCGCCCCATGACGAACATGGGTCGATGTGGATAGAAGGAACCAGGTTCTCGATGTCTCGCAGCACCGATGCGATCAGCGGCGCGGCACCGACTCTTGGCCAGCACACCTTTGATGTGCTCGAGGGGATACTCGGCTACGACGCCGACCACATCGCGGAACTGGCGGTGGCCGGAGTCCTTGAGTGACCCGAGTTGTGGAGGCATTGTCTCAACACCAGGTTCCTTGAGGGCAGATCTCACCGATAGTCCCGAAATTTGCCTAATCGAAGATCACTCCAACTGATGACCGATCGAAGGTGGAGGCATATTTCGCCGCGGGATTGACAGATGCCCCTAGGGTGTCGCTATGACATTTGATGGAGAGTATGGTCCGAGTACCTGGGACTGGGTGGCGGAACAAGCCGAAGAATATGAGACGTCCAACGGCGAGAAGGCGAGCACGCTTCGAGACACCGGTTTGCCGATCATTGTTATGACAACTATCGGGCATCGCACAGGGTTGATTCGCAAAGTACCGCTCATGAAAGTTGAGCACGAAGGCCAATATGCCATCGTTGCCTCCAAAGGCGGGGCAAAAGAACATCCGGGCTGGTACCACAACCTTATGGCGGATCCTAAAGTCTTGGTCCAAGACGGTCCCGCGCCCTTCGAAACAACAGTTCGCCTTTTGAGTGGGAAAGAACGAGATGCGTGGTGGGAACGATCAGTCGAAGCCTTTTCCCCGTACGCGGAGTATCAAGAAAAGACTGACCGAGAAATCCCGTTGTTTATCACCGAGCCTCAAGTTTGACATTCGGTTGAATTACTGATGCGCCTTCAACAAGTGCGCACATACGCAACAGTGCCCCCAACCGGTCCGGGGTTAGGTGTTGAATTAAATCACGACGTTGTCCTCGCTCATCCGTACATGACAGGTGGCCGCCTTCATCTTGAGATGACACAAACGCCACTTGATTCAAACAACAGCCGCTTGGCCCGGGAATTGGACTGAAGTCCACAAATCGATCACCGAATTACTTCACAACAAAATCGTCCTGGGTGAATTGTTGAGAGTTTCGATCGCAAATCCAGCCGCGGCCTTATAGCGAGCCATGTAATCCTCGATCTCTTCGCGCGGTATTACGTCTTCAATGTCGTCAAACACGCCACCGCATCTTTCTTCGACTAGTCCGAGGATGCCAATCGGGCCTGCACCTCGGTTTCGCAACACGAGCTCATTCACATCTTGAAGCATCGCGCTCTCGAATGATTTCAACGCTGCAACACTCACACCCAGCTGTTGCATTGCGGCGCCCAGGACGCGAGCGTCGACGATGGCTTGGCTTGCGCCATTGGACCCGACCGGGTACATGACATGGGCAGCATCACCGATGAGGACGCAGCGCCCATCGACCCAATTCTCTATCGGGTCTCTATCGACCATTGGGTACTCATAGACCGTCGACGCACCGCGGATCAACGCTGGAATGTCAAGCCAATCGAACGCCCAGTCTTCGAATTCACCGAGAAATTTATCTACCGGCACCTCTCTGTTCCAATCGCTGTCACCCCAATCCTGTGAGGTGTCATAAGTCAGTTCAGCGATCCAATTAATTGTCGCTAGCCCAGTGGACGGATCGGGATGGCTAATCGGGTAGCAGACGAATCGCTGGTCAAGTCTTCCCACCAGCACGAAGGATGCACCCGTCCGGATGGGAACAGCTTCAGAAGTGCCGCGCCACATGACGGGACCTCCCCAAACTGGAGGTCCCTCGTTGGGGCGCATCTGGTGGCGGGCGGCACTGTGTAGGCCATCTGCGCCGACGAGAACTGATCCTTCAATCGATGTGACCTTGCCGGAGCCTGATTGAAACGAAACGCGGATGTTGTCGTCATGAGACTCGTAACTCAAGAGGCGACTTCCTGTGGTGACTGCGTTGGGACCAAGACGCCTCAAGACTTCCTCATAGAGCAACATTTGCAGCCGCCCGCGATGAACGGAATATTGGGGCCACAGGTAACCAGCGTCTAGGCCACGAGGTTCGGCCCACACGTCGTTGCCATTGCGCCCGACCAGAGCCCACTCCTTAGCCGGAACACCTATTTGGTCCAGCTGCGTTTCTAAACCCAGGTCATATAGCTCCCGGACAGCGTTGGGTTGGAGGTTGATTCCAACACCCGAAGGTTGCAACTGGCTCACCGATTCGTGGACTATCACCGGAAGTCCCAACTCATGGCAGGTGAGGGCCATGGTCATTCCTGCGATGCCGCCTCCGGCCACAATCACCGTCATGGCAAAAGACTAGAGCGAGTACGTGTAACACTCCTGACGTGTCTCCCACAAATCGCTCAAGAATTCTAAACCCGGATCTTGCACCTGAAGGGCATCGTTCAATCGAATGGGCCCGCCGTCACTCCCCATTAGTTGATGGATTTCTCAGAGAACGTCTGAAAGATGGCGCTCTAGAAGGCCGCCGCGTCGCGGTGGTGGTCCACTTGGAAGCGAAGACGGCGCTTTTGGCGACGGTGTTGGCTGATGCCGGTGCACAGGTTGTGGCTGCAGGGTCGAATCCTCATTCAACTCGAGACGAAATTGCTGCAGCTCTTGTTGAACGAGGAGTGGAAGTCCATTCAACGCGCGACAGCGGATACGACGCGTGGGAAAAAGACCTCCTCGCGGTGGCAGACACCGACCCGGAACTAATTATTGATGATGGTGCTGAACTGACGATCCGAATGGCGAGTCAGCGACCCGCCGCGTTTGAAGCGTTGAAGGGGGTGACGGAACAAACAACTACAGGAGTTGCGCGCTTAGTTGAATTGGCATCTCGCGGTCGCCTGCCGTTCCCCGTTCTCGCAGCTAACGATGCTGCCTGCAAGCATCTCTTTGACAACAAATATGGAACAGGTCAAAGCACCGTGCAGGCCATCTTGAACCTCACCAACATGTTGATGGCTGGCAAAGATGTCGCAATCCTCGGTTATGGGTGGGTTGGGCGTGGGATAGCAGCTCACGTGCGCGCATTGGGAGGCACTGCTTGGGTGATTGAGGTAGATCCCGTGAAGGCCCTGGAAGCGTTCATGGACGGTCACCGCGTTGGGAGCCTAAGCGATGTTCTACCTAGGGCAGATTTCATTTTGACGGCGACCGGTGGGCGCCGTGCCATAGCACGCCAACATTTTTCTGCGATGAAAAATGGTGCAATTTTGGCGAATGCCGGCCACCATGACCTTGAAATCGACGTCGAAGCGTTGGCTGATGAAGCACATGACTTCAGGGCGGTGCGCCCGGGTATCGACGAGTACATAATTGACGACAACCAGTCGGTGCTTGTGTTAGCGAACGGAGCGCTGGTCAACATCGCAGGTGGTCTTGGGCATCCGATTGAGATCATGGATCTTTCGTTTGCCGTGCAAGGTGTGGGCTGTCACGAACTGGCCCGAGGAACGGTGCCTCAAGGTGTGAATGTCATAGATCCCTTTCTGGATTCGGAAATAGCCCGGGCGAAGCTTGCAGCTCATGGGATCGTTCTCGACGCAAAAGAACCTGGCCAAGCTGACATAATTGACGATTTACTCGGACCGGAAGCCTGAAATGTCGACTCCCCACATAGATGCCGAAATGGGTGATTTCGCGCCAGTTGTTTTAATGCCCGGAGACCCACTACGCGCAACTTATATAGCGGAACAGCACCTTGAAGATGCCCGTTTAGTGACGAACATCCGTAACGCGAGCGGATACACAGGCACGTACGAAGGCGTGAGAGTTTCTGTGATGACCTCTGGGATGGGTATGCCGTCAGCGGCTATTTACATGACTGAGCTCTATCGGTTTTACGGCGTGGAGACGATCATTCGCGTTGGAACAGCTGGAGTGTTCGATCCGAGCCTGGAGCTGCGCAGCATCGTGGCAGCAACAGAGTGCATCACTAACAGCTCGATACCGGGCCACCTTTTGCCTAACCAGGATTCCCTGCTCGCCCCGACACAAGAATTGGTGACCATGGCGGTACGCATTGCCAACCAAGAGAGCCTGGATCTGGTGATGGGCAAGGTGTTTAGTACAGATCTCTTCTATGAACCTGATCAAAACCTAACTGTAGACATGGCGGCCGACGGGGTTTTGTGTGTGGAGATGGAAACTGCGGGTCTCTACGCTCTGGCGAAATATGAAGGACGCCGGGCTTTGAGTTTGCTGACAATGTCTGACCACCTAACGACGGGGGAGAGCCTTTCGTCGGCTGAACGGCAGGTGACGTTGGATGAGATGATTGAGTTCGCGTTAAAAGTCGCGGTGGCTGACTCAGAAGCTATTGACTGAGCCAGGTGCGGTAAATGTCGACAGCGCGGTCTAATTCCGCAATATCGACCCATTCAACAGCCTGATGGGCTTGGTCGATTGACCCTGGCCCAAAGACCACCAGTTGATCTGCTACTTCGCCATACCTCAGGGCATTCGAACCGTATTCGGCTGTCGTTGGCACCAAATCAGCAAGCTGGGCCAGTGTTTTCACCAAGTTGCTGTCGGGGTCTTGGTAGAAAGCGGGACTGCCGTCACCGTAGAGCGATTCAATGGTGGTTGACAACGGCGCGGCGCTGCGCTCAATCAGATCGCAAAGGAATGCACGCACTTCGGCTACGTCTTCGCCAGGAGCGGTACGCCGCCCCACGTAGAGATTGCAGTGATCCGGAATGATGTTGCGAGCTAACCCGCCTGCGAGTTCCGTCACTGAAACGGTGCCTTTGCCGACAGGCGTTGTTGCCTCAAGAGCGGCCAGCCGTTCTTGCTCTGCGTCGACGGCGACGACAATTCGGGCGGCGCCGCTTAAGGCATTTGCTCCCAGGTGCGGTTTTGATGAATGTGCTGCATGTCCGTGAACGGTGACATCAAGACCGACACCGCCCTTGTGTCCGTGCACTGGAGCGCACATCGTTGGCTCCGCGACGACTATTTGTTCTATCCGTTGACCCCGTTCGAGTAACCAATCGCGGTAACGGGTAGCACCGAGGAGTCCACCGCCTTCCTCGGATATCGTTCCCACAAGGTTGACGGTTGGCACGGGACGCTGGCCAGCGGCTCGCATTTCCTCGATGACCTGCAACACAACCGCCAAAGTTGGTTTCGTATCGACAGAACCGCGCCCGTACACTCGACCATCTTCGATGCGACCGTCGAAGGGGTTATCGGGCATGTGTTCTACGCCAACGGTGTCGAGATGGACATCAATAGTTACGGCCCGATCTGAGGTCCCCTCGAATCGCGCGTACACATTGCAACGACCATCAAGCACCTCGTCAACCACGACCTCGCCCCCCAGGGCCTCAGCATGGTCGGCTAACCAACTCGCGATTGCTCGTTCACCGTCCTCGCCTGATTTGGGACCCGCGTGAAGCGGATTCACGCTTGGAATTTGGACTAGTTCTGCTACTCGCTCAGCTATATGACCCACAAGTTCCCCCTCCAACATGAATCCTAAACCGTGCGAACCGAAACTGGTGCAAGGTAACGGCCCTCTGATGCCGTACGGTGGTTTTCCTATGTCGAAAGTGCTGATGTCTCTCCCTGAGGGGGAGCGAGTCGGGATCGCATTCTCTGGTGGCTTAGATACTTCTGCCGCTGTTGCATGGATGCGTGAACGCGGAGCGATCCCTTACGCGTACACGGCTGATCTGGGTCAATATGACGAACCCGACCTTGGTGGCGTTCCTGACCGCGCGCTGCAATACGGGGCCGAAGCTGCACGGATCATTGATTGTCGGACTGAACTTGTGCGTGAGGGGTTGATGGCGCTCCAGTGCGGTGCGTTCCATATCTCAACTGCTGGAAAGACCTACTTCAACACCACGCCGCTTGGGCGGGCGGTTACGGGCACGATGCTGGTGTCGGCCATGAAGGAGGACGGCGTCGATATTTGGGGTGACGGTTCAACATATAAAGGCAACGATATTGAGCGGTTCTACCGGTACGGATTGCTAGTCAATCCGGACCTGCGGATCTACAAACCTTGGTTGGACCAAGCATTTGTTGACGAATTAGGTGGGCGCACAGGAATGAGCGAATTTCTCACAGCGCGGGGGTTGCCATATCGCGATTCCACGGAAAAAGCGTATTCCACCGACGCGAACATTTGGGGGGCAACTCACGAGGCCAAAGCCTTAGAAGAGCTTGACCGGGGAATGGAAATCGTTTCGCCGATTATGGGGCAACGTCATTGGGACCCTGATGTCGAGATTGTTGAAGAGGACGTGACGATCACATTCGAAGAAGGCTGGCCGGTTGCGCTTAATGGTGCCACCTTTGACGATCACATCGGGTTGGTGATTGAAGCTAATGCGATAGGCGGCCGACATGGTCTCGGCATGAGCGATCAAATTGAAAATCGGATCATCGAAGCTAAATCGCGCGGCATCTATGAGGGTCCGGCGCTAGCCCTTCTCCATGTCGCGTACGAACGTCTATTGACTGGGATTCATAACGAAAACACCATCGAAAATTATCGAACTATGGGAAGACGTCTGGGGCGTCTTCTGTATGAGGGACGATGGTTCGATCCTCAAAGCTTGATGCTGAGGGAGCCCTTATTGAGATGGGTTGGGTCTGCGATTTCTGGTGAGGTGACCTTGCGGCTCCGGCGAGGAGACGACTATTCGATTCTTGATACGGCTGGCGCAGCTCTTACCTATGAATCAGATCGACTGTCCATGGAACGAGTGGACGACCAAGCGTTCGGTCCGCTGGATCGGATTGGCCAACTGACCATGCGCAACCTTGACATCGATGACAGCAGAGCCAAATTGGAGGTCTATCGACGGGCCGGAACTCTTGACCAGTCAAGCATTCTGGGTCTTGAAGCTGACGATAGCGAAGCCTGATCAGAGAGCAGAAGATCGAATCGCCACTCGCTGTTGAAACCAATCTCCGAGCATGTTGAGTGATACGACGGTCAGAGTTAAGAATAATCCAGGCCAAAAAATCGGCAAAATAGTTCGCCTGATATCCCGTCTACCTTCGTTAATCATGTTGCCCCAGGTTGGTTCCGGAATTTGAACACTCAGGCCAAGGTAAGACAAGGTGCCCTCGATCACGATTACGAACCCAGCGTTAATCAGCGCATATGCGAAGAGCGACGGAAGAATATTAGGAATGATTTCCCTAAAAAGGATCCAGATTCGTTTTGTGCCGATCGCTTCAGCTGCTTGCACAAATTCCCGACTTGCGACCCCCAATGTGTTTGCTCTGGCGATCCTCACATATGTGGGAATGCCGAGCACTCCAAAGACCAACGCGATGACAGGAAGGCTTCGGACCTTGTAGATAGCGACCAACGCAAGTAGTAGAACGAGCGGAGGAAAAGCCAGGACAACGTCCATGATGCCCATGACGAGGGTTTCCCAACGCCCCCTCGCGTATCCAACGAATGCGCCGAGCAAACCCCCAAAAACAATGCCGAATGAAACGACGGTGATAGCTACGGCAAGTGACACCCATGCTCCGTGAAGGAGCCTGGAGAGGTTGTCTCGCGAGAGAATGTCAGTGCCGAGTAAATGGTCAAGAGATGGTCCTTCAACAGGAGACGCACCACCAAAAAGGAATCCTTGGTAAAACGGATCCTGTAATGGCAGCGCTTGCCCAAAGAGTCGGTCAAGTCGTGTATAAATCGCAGCGGAAACGATAAAGACCAACCAAAACAGGGCGCACTTAACGAAAAACGGCATCTCTTTGACTGCGGACAACCGACCATTACCTTTTGATTTGGCATCCGGTGAACCTGTGATGTCTTTGGATTCGGACATCATTGTCTCCGGATTCGCGGATCGAGTAGCAAATAGAGCAAATCGACAAGCAAATTGACCACCACGTAGACAGTGGCAACGAAAAGAGTGATGCCTTGGATCATCGTGACGTCACGTTGATAAATACCGCTTATGAGGCGGGTACCTAACCCTGGTAGCGCGAAAATTGTTTCGATGACAACAGTGCCGCCGATGAGAGCACCGAATTGAAGCCCGAATATAGTGATCGCGGTAAGAGAACTTGGCCGCAGAGCATGCCGCATAAGGATGTATCTGCTTCGTAGACCCTTTGCGCGGGCTGACAGTATGTAGTCCTCTTTGAGGGTTCCGATCATGTCCGCTCGGATGAGTCGCGCGTTAATCGCTAATGGCGCTAGAGCTAACGCGCTAGCGGGCAAAATTGCGGTTTTGAGGTTGGCTAAGAGACCCTTGTCGGTGATGCGATTCCAGCCAGTAGATGGAAGCCAGTTGAATTTCAGAGTGAAAAGCCAAATGAAAAAGATCGCCGCCACGAAGGCAGGGATCGAGAGTGAAGCCGTCGTGAAGCCCGACATCACCCGGTCGAAACGTCCGCCTTCTCTGTAGGCAGAGAACGCACCAATTGGTATTGCAAGTACCGCGGCGATAACGGTCGCTAATAGAGCGAGCTCCATAGTGACAGGAATGCGGTCCCTGATGGCATCAGCGACCCGCTGATCGGTGATGTATGACTTTCCGAGATCGCCTTGTAAGGCGTCAGTCACCCATCGCCCGTAACGGACGAGGGCCGGATCATCAAGCCGGAGCTCAGTTCGAATGCGTTCCATGGTCTCAAGATCATGGAGCGCTTCTGGTGGCAAAAGAGCAGTGACCGGATCCCCAGGTAGTTGTTCCACCAAGAGAAAGGTAAGAAGTGAAACCGCAAAAAGTGTCGCTACAAGTCGCGCCAGTCGTGCGGCCAAAATCTTTCCCAATGGTGGAACTCCTACCTAAGGATCGCGGTCAATGATCAGTGTTGATTATCAGTGTTGATTAGTTTTGGATGAAGACCTGGCCCCAACGAGCTATTGCTGCTGGGAAACCAGCCCCCAAGCTACCGTCTGGAAGTACCCAGCCGTTCACCCCGTGGATGTTGGTTTCTGCTGCCAATAGCGTAGCGGTATGGCCCGAATACCAAACTGGGACATCTCGCGCAAGCCGCATCATCACCATCTCGTATAGGGCATAGCGCTCCTCAAACACATCAGTGCTGATCGCTCCAACTAGCCAACCAAACATTTCGATGTCGAAGTAGTTGGGGAAGTTGATCGGAGAAAAGATTCCGTCCAAACCGTATGCAGCGGCTATACCCAAGGTGGGAGGCGCAAACTGAGTGTTCAGGAACGTTGACGGATCGTCGTTGCTCGACCACCGCCAGCAGTGCGCACCGTGTGAACCATTGAAATCAGGTGGAGCGCCCAACGCGTAGTTGATGTGTGTCTGCTGATCGTAGTTCGTCAGATTTACGTCAACCATCCCGCTAGCACTCCACAACTGTTCGATCACCTGGATAGCGAGGATCAGCGTGGGATCAGGTGGGCAGGAAAGCTCAACTTCAATCTTGTCGCCAACTGCTCGGCCATCGGACCTGTCCGGATCGTTCACGTATTCCGCAAGAAGAGCCTTGCCGGCGTCAAAGTCAAATTTTGGCCAAGCAGCGGCAGCCTTTTCTGAATACCAGGGGCTGTCAGGGCTGAACCACTGGCTTCCTGGAAGAGAAATTCCAGTACCACCAAGAGCTTCAATCACCGCGTCTTGGTTGTTCATGTGGGTCAAGCCCTTCCGAACTCGAACATCATCGTATGGTGGGATGCTGTTGTTGAACATACCGCCGCCGACGTTGTTGCCCTGGAACTCAAAAAGAGTGATGTCTGCACCATCTGCCTTAGCGGCACGGGCATCGCGAATCGTGCCCTGACGCAAGGTCTGCATCATTGTTGTCGTGCCGGAAAGCAACGAGTCAAGACGAGTCCCTTCGTCCGGGATGGGACGGAACGCCACTGAGTCGAGATACGGCAACTGATTGCCGTCCTCGTCGCTCATCCAGTAATTGGGATTGCGAGCAACGATGGTCTCGTTGTCCAAGTCGCGTTTATCCATCATGAACGGTCCGGTGCCGATCGGATTCATCGAGAACCCGTCGAAATCTTCGTTGGCCGCGTTGGGTTCGAAGACCCCACCAAGGCCTACCCCGTAGAGGAACGAAGGAAATGCCGAATGTGCGCCACTCAGGACGTACTTCACTGTGTAGTTATCAACAGCGACTACTTCTGCAACCTTTGCCGCCGAGACTATTCCGGCCGCAACTGCTCCAACCTTCTGAAGTTCAAACATGTCGACCAAGGTCTTGGCGTTGAAGGAGTAACCGTTATGGAACAGGACACCTTCCTGAAGTTCAAACGTCCACTCGGTGTAACCCTCGTTGGCTGACCATGACTTAGCAAGCCACGGACCGTAGGTGCCGTCTGCTCGCCTTTCCACCATGGTGTCGATCATTGCCTTCATCATGACGAGACATGGAGAGGAACAAGCATCCTCCCACGGGCGCAAACCCGTAGCCTCTGCTTCAAGACCAATGATGACGCTGCCGCCGTAGCTACTTTCTTCTACGACTGCTTCCACCTTAGTATCGACGTCCCCTTCGGCTTCAGTGCCGGCCTCGATGACTTCCTCGGCCTTTTCCGTAGTTTCGGTTTCGGCTTCGGTTTCTTCTTCGGCTTCGGTTTCTGTGCTGCTCGCAGCGTCCGAGCTACTGCTCGACCCCGAGTCGCTGTCGCTACCTCCACAGGCAGCGGCGATCAAGGCAACCGTAAACAACGGCGCGATGATCTTTAGCCAGCTTTTATTCATGTGAACCCTCCCTGAGTTCTTGCTGAAATGTGTGATTCAGCGGAGGGCGAATGCCCAACCGCTAGAGCTTCTGCGGCGCAGAAGCAATGATTAATCAGACGCTCACCCCCGCCGAGTTGGCGACAGAGGCGAGCGGGTGATGACACGCGACGTAGTGGTCATCAGAAATCTTCTGCATTTGAGGTTCTTCATCTATACATCGATCGGAGACATAAGCGCATCGAGTGTGAAAACGGCAGCCGGTCGGCGGATCGATTGGAGATGGCACATCCCCCTGCTCGACCAAATCGGTACTCAGTGCGACGTCAGGGTCAGGTATTGGACTCGAGTTCAACAACAGCTCGGTGTATGGATGGGCTGGGCTCTCATAAAGCGCGTCGGATCCAGACACTTCGCAAAGTTTACCGAGATACATCACGGCTACTCGATCTGAAATATTTTTTACCACTGCAAGGTCATGTGCGATAAACACCAATGTCAGCCCGTATTCGGCTTTGAGATCCTCAAGCATATTAAGAATTTGAGCTTGCACCGACACATCCAGTGCCGAGACCGGTTCATCGCAGATAATGACCTGTGGGTTAAGGACTAAAGCTCGGGCGATAGAAATTCGTTGACATTGCCCGCCGGAGAACTCGTGAGGTCGTTTGTCGCGTGTATCGTCAGGGTTTATGCCGACGGCTTCGAGCATCGCGTTTACTTTCTCAACTTGCGATGCGGAGTCGCTCGGACCCCAAACCTTAAGCGGTTCGGCAACCACATCTCCAATTCTTCGACGTGGATTGAGTGAAGAAATTGGGTCTTGAAAGATGATTTGCAGGTCAGTGCGTGCTTGACGGAGGGACTCTGCGTCAAGCTGCGTTAGATCTTCGCCTTTGTAATGTACGGTTCCCGAATCAGGCGGCGGTAGCTGAATCAACGCTTTAGCAGTTGTCGACTTTCCACACCCGGATTCGCCTACAAGCCCTAGTGTCTCTCCTTCTTTTACGTCGAGACTGATCCCGCTCACTGCCTTGACGACTCGGCCGCGTGACGCTGGAAACTCAACCACCACATCTTGAGCAGAAATGAGAACGTCCTCAATTGGGCGAAGGTGAGCCTTGCCGCCGCCTGCCATCAGGAAGTTCCCGACGGTAAGTGCACCGATACGTCATCAACGATTTGACCGTTTGCTATTGCAAGTGTGGAAGGCCGCCCGGCCAAAAGGTTCTTTTCCCAGGCCTCCTGGTTTTCGGGCGTTCCTACTGGATACCAGCAGGCCGACAAGTGGTCTGTTGCTAGAGCTTCCAGCTCTGGTTCTTCTTCAAAGCAGCGCTCCTGAGCATAAGGGCATCGCGGGCTGAAAGAACAGCCTTCAAGCGAGTCGGCGAGATCCGGAGGGCGACCCGCTATAGCGGCCAGGCGCGTGTGGCTTGGTTGATCGATTTTGGGAATAGATCGCAGTAACGCTTCGGTGTAAGGGTGAGAAGTGCGATGAAAGATCTCTGAGGTGGTGGCTTGTTCAACAATTTTTCCTGCGTACATGACAATGATTTCATCGGTGCGGCCAGCCACCACTCCTAAATCATGAGTGACCAACACCATCGCCATATCTCGTTCTTGTTGCTGCATGCCAAGTAGGTTCAGGATCTGATGTTGGACTGTTACATCTAGCGCTGTTGTGGGTTCATCGGCGAACAGCAGTTTTGGATTGCAAGCAAGAGCGATCGCGATCGAAACTCTTTGGCGCATTCCACCAGATAGCTCATGAGGAAAGCTGTCGAAGCGAGCTTCCGCTTCAGGGATGCGCACACTTTGCAGTAGTTCGATAGCTAGGTTCCGTGCTTCGGCCTTTGATATCCCAAAATGTTTGCGGACGTGTTCCGTGACTTGTCGACCGATCTTCACAACGGGATTCAACGAAGTCATTGGATCTTGGAAAACCATGGCGATTTCTCGGCCCCAGATTTTTGTCATATCGGAGATCGGAAGGTCGAGCAGACTTTGATTCGAAAAACGTACGCTCCCTGAAGTCCGAACGTTTCCCCCAAGATTCAAACGCATAATTGTTCGAGCCAGCACGGTTTTCCCTGAACCGCTTTCACCAACAATGCCAAGGGTTTGACCTGGATAGAGCTCAAAGCTCACGCCATCAACGGCGCGAACAAGTCCGGCATCGATCGCGAAATGCGTCGCTAAGTCCTCAACTACCAGAAGCGGGGCGTCGCCAGGATGGGTTGTCGCGTCTGCCACAGTCGTTCCGGTCCCCTTGCTGAGATACCCGCCCAAACATCAGATGTGTCGTACCGAGCCTAACGGTCGTTCAGTCGCAAAAAAACTAAGTCACTGTCCGTTGTGATAGCAAGCACAAAGCAAGACAATTTCGAAACAATTTATTGCGCCGGCCTCATGCCATAACTTCAGTTACCACGTGTCAATCGTGTGCTTCTTTTTTGGTTGCCCTAAACGACGCTCGGCCGAGCTCGTGAAATGCCTCAAAAGGCGGGATAAACCGGACCGCGTCTCCGCCGGTTCAATGACATCATCAAAGGAATTAAAATTTCTCGTGGCAGCGAAAGGGTCGCTCTCGCCAAGGTGTGCTGTGGGCCAGGCAACTTGCCAAAGAGGCACCATATGTCCGGTGGGAGAGCCGGCCATGAGATGCCCACTAAACCCTCCTGCGTTTCTTAACTGAATCGATGCCATTGGTACCGTGCGCCGTTGTTGGGTTTGGAGTACTCGGGTGTGCCATCGACTAAGCCCTGGTTGTAGACCTGATTGGGTCTCGATAGCGGTGTATGGACTATCGATCAGAGAAACAATTGGGTATTCGTATGTGTTGCATAGCTCTACGAAACGACCGATTTTGGTAGCAGCTGCTTCAGTGATCACTCCGGCATCGATAGCGGGGTTATTGGCGAGTATCCCAACCGTTCGTCCATTGATGCGCCCAAGCGCAGTAACGACGCTAGGTCCAAAGTTCGGACGGAGTTCCAAAATAGGTTCGTTGTCCACTAAGGCTTGAATCACTGGATGGATGTCGTAAGACCCTGATTCCGGCACCAGATCGCCGATCCTGTCGGCCGATTCGCTTGGTCGCCCATTGGGTTGATCCCACAGAAAGTTGAGATATTGCTTTGCAGATTGAATTGCAGCGGGCTCATTGTCAACGAGGAGATCTATCCCGCCAGTTCGGTCGTGCATTTCGACTCCCGCGAGTTCTTGAGGAGTGAGAGTTAGACCAAGGGCAGCCTCAACCATCGGTGGGCCACCCATGCCGATGGCTGACCCGCGTGTTGCAATGACGACGTCAGAAAATCCGGCGAGGCTTGCGTGCCCAGCGAAAGACGGGCCGGACACGATAGCTACGGTTGGAACCCATCCAGATAATTCCGCCATTCCATCGAACAAAGTGAACCGCCCGATCTGGCCGCTGAGTTCTAGGTGACCGAGACCTGTTCTCGGATGTCGTGCTCGACTTCCGCCCCCATCAACAAAGAACGCAACGGGCCAACGATGTTGGTGCGCAAGCGATATCAAATGCTCGAGTCGTGCAGCGCCGTACCCTCCACCGCGATCGGTGTAGTCGGTCGAGGAAGTGATAACTGGGTGGCCATCAATGGTCCCAACAAAATCCACTCCGCCACTTTCTGGGACCCACTCGCCATCGCTATCTCTGGCTGCGATGGAACCGAATTCCACCTCCGAGCCAGGATCGAGGAGAGTGGCAGTGCGCTCACGAGCCGTAAGGTGGCCCATGGAGCGGACTTTTTCCACGGCTAAAGGGCGCGAAGCGTCTAGTCGAAGGGCTTTGGCATCTCGAAGTTTCTTGATCAGGAAGTCCCGCATTGTTAGCTACCTGGTATCGATGTGGTGGAGTTTTTCGGGCGGCAGGACACGTTCTGATCGGCGAAGCATCGATGCGATTAAGGGCCGCGTCTCTTCAGGCAAGATCACATCATCAAATGAGAAAGTGCGTCCCGCTCGAACTCCCGAAGCGACATCTCGCATTGCTTCTGCGTACTGATCTCGGATGGCTCTGGCTTCAACCGGGTCAGCGGCATCGCGAATTTCTTTTCGTTTTACCAAGGACGCAGCACCTTCAAGGCTCATACCCCCGCTCTCAACTGTTGGCCATGCGATACGTAGTTCCGGCATTTTCCGACTCGTCCCATAGCCTGACATTGCATAGGGACCCAATCCATACGCCTTCCTGATCTGAACGGTGTATAGCGCAACTGTCCGATGGTGGATCGCTGAGAGGGGACGAGCATGGTGGCGAGCAATGCCCTCCCGCTCGGCGTCCGGACCGACCATGTAGCCCGGATTGTCGACGAAGGAGATGAGCGGTAAGCCGTAGGCGTCGCACCATTCGACAAATCTGCTGGCTTTATCAGCAGCGGCGCTGTCTATCGCTCCAGCACGCGGGGAGAGCGGTTGATTGGCGAAGATCCCTACGGACCGTCCTTCTAAACGAGCAAAGACGGTGATCAAGGACTGCGCCCGCTGAGACCCAACTTCGAAAACACTGTCCTTGTCAGCGAAAGCCTCAATGACCTTGCGCATGTCGTAGGCCCTTCGACGATTACTCGGAACGATTTGTCCGATCGTTGATGCAGAGGTGGAAGGTGAGAATTCCGGGGAGTCGTCATACCAGTACTCAAGGAACTGTTGGGTGGCAGTAACTGCCTGCGGGGTATCTTCGACGATGAGGTCAACGTCGCCTCGTTCCGCTGCCATCGCCGGAGATAGCTTGACTTGGGGCTCGATGAGGCTCCCAAAGTCGGAGTTATTCGTGGCGATAACAAGGTCACACAAAAAGGCAAGAGCGCTGTGACTGTCACGGGCCGATCCGACTACGAGGGCAACAGTCGGAGCCCAGCCAGACATTTCCGCTAACCCTTCTAGGACATCCCAGCGAGCCCGCGTGTAGTTCACAATTGGCGGTGCAGGACGCGGGTCGGATGGTCGCGATCCGTCACCCTCAATGAACAGAACCAGCGGCCAGCGGTTTGCCACGGCGATCGTTATGAGTTTCGCCAGCTTGCGCATGTTGCGGTCGCTGTGGGTGCCGTCTTCAACTGACCTGTCGTGCGCTGCGACGACGGCCGGTTGCCCACCAATATCACACACCCCGCCGACCAGCCCGTCCGATGGACCGTCATCGTCGACTGATGTTGTGCGCCCGGCGAGTAAGCCGTACTCAGTAAAGGATTCTGAGTCGGCTAGAAGCTCAATGGCTTTGCGAGCACTGGGGCACCCTGCCAGGGCGCGGGCTCTGGCGGCGATGATTTGTTGTCGCGGGTCAATGTCAGCTGCGTCGGTCACCGAAGTCAGGAAGCAAATTGATCGATAATTGAGTTAAAGGCTTCGCTCGGACGCATGGCTTTCGAAGCCATCACAGAATCGGGGAAGTAGTAACCACCTATATCCATGGGTACACCTTGACAGTCGATTAGGTCTTGCACAATGGTCGCTTCGGCTTTAGCTAACGCAACTGCCAGCGGTACAAACAGGGATGCCAGTTCGCTATCTTCATCCTGGTTCGCCATCGCTTCAGCCCACCATAAGGCGATGTAGAAATGGCTTCCCCGGTTGTCAAGCTCTCCTACTTTTCGGCTCGGTGATTTACCTTCGTCAAGAAGGCGACTGGTGGCTTGATCGAGAGCGCTTCCCAGCAACGAGGCTGTGGGATTGTTAGTTGAAGAACCCAAGTGTTCAAACGAGACCGCTAGCGCGAGGAATTCTCCGAGGCTGTCCCACCGCAAATGATTTTCGGCTTCGAACTGTTGGACATGTTTGGGGGCTGAACCGCCAGCTCCAGTCTCGAAAAGTCCACCACCATTCATGAGGGGAACGATTGAGAGCATCTTCGCTGAAGTTCCGACCTCCAGGATTGGGAAAAGATCTGTGTTGTAGTCACGCAACACGTTCCCTGTAACGGAAATCGTGTCTTCGCCGCGCCGTATGCGTTGCAGCGAAAGTCGCGTAGCGTCTACCGGCGACAAAATTTTGATCTCAAGTCCATCTGTTTCGTGTTCGCCTAAATATTGTTCGACTTTTCGAATGAGTTGAGCATCGTGGGCTCGATCACCATCGAGCCAGAAAACCACGGGTGCACCCGTAGCGTGCCCTCGAGCAACGGCAAGCTTGACCCAGTCTCTGATGGGTTCGTCTTTGACTGAACACATACGCCAAATATCGCCCGCTTCAACGTGGTGTTCTAACAGCACGGTGTCGTCTGCTTGGATTACACGAATGGTTCCCGTTTCGGCCAATTCAAAGGTTTTGTCGTGACTTCCGTATTCCTCAGCTTTTTGGGCCATAAGGCCGACATTTGGCACTGAGCCCATGGTCGTCGGATCATATGCGCCATGCTCAATGCAGTCTTCGATCACTGCCTGGTAGATGCCTGCATAGCTGCTGTCGGGGATGACTGCCTTTGTGTCTTGTGGGGAACCTGCGGAGTTCCACATCTGCCCCGAGGTGCGCAGCATGGCGGGCATGGATGCATCGACAATGACGTCGCTAGGCACGTGAAGATTTGTTATTCCTTTATCTGAGTCGACCATTGCTAGCGCCGGCCCCGATTCGTAGGCGGCTGCAATGTCGGCTTCAATATTTTCGCGATCTTCGGCTGGAAGTTCCTGTATTGCTTCCAACAAGTCGCCCAATCCGTTGTTGACGTTTACGCCGATGCTTTCGAAAACGTCGCCGTGGTTTGTGAAGACATCAGCGAAATAGGCACGTACCCCGTGGCCGAAGATGATCGGATCGGAAACCTTCATCATCGTGGCTTTGAGGTGGAGTGAGAACAGTACGTTCTGTTGTTTACTATCTCGAATCTGCTCGTCCAGGAAAGTCCTCAAATGTTTGGCCGACATAAATGTTGCATCAACGATCTCTCCAGCGATGACAGCGACTTCTTTGAGGACAGTAAGTTGCCCTGCTTCGCTCTGGTGTTCGATTCGAAGCGTTGAGTCCGACTGAATAGTCGTCGACAACTCGTTCGACCGAAAGTCATGTTCGTCCATCGTCGCCACGTGCGTTGCTGAGTCAGGAGACCACACACCCATAGGGTGAGGAAACTTTCGAGCGAAGTCTTTGACTGCTCGAGGTGCGCGCCGGTCGGAGTTACCTTCACGCAAGACCGGGTTTACCGCCGAACCTTGGATTCGGTCATATCGCCGGCGGGTCTCCTCTTCCTCTGAAGTGGAGGGATCTGCTGGATAATCGGGAACGCGGTAGCCAGCAGCCTGCAATTCAACGATTGTTGCCTGCAGTTGTGGCAGCGAGGCGGAGATGTTGGGAAGTTTGATGATGTTCGCATCCGCTGAGTGAGTCATTGCTCCCATCTCAGCCAACGCGTCGTCGAGACGTTGTTCTTCATCGAGAAGCTCAGGGAACGACGCAATCATCCGGCCGGCAAGAGAAATGTCTCGAGTTTCGATAGCAACACCGGCGGCCCTGGCAAATGCCTGAATTATTGGCAAAAAGGAATAGGTTGCCAGCGCTGGTGCCTCATCGGTATGCGTATAAATGATCTTGGACATTCCACTCCACTGGGCGCGTTATCGGACGGTCTAACGGTACATCCTCGCGGTGGGTGCACATCGGGTCACTCGCCGGTTCTTAGTGGCTATCGTCTGCTTCAGATCGTTGTGCCTAAGAAGTGAGGCGGGTCAACTAGTCCCATGTGTTCCGGCGCTTTTGCCCGCCAATCTGCCAAATACGGCACCGGCCATCAAACCGGTGCCTCCTGGGTAGTTACCGTAGAACAAGCCGCCCACCAGTTCGCCCGCAGCGTGCAGTCCCGGAATTGCATCAAGGTCGGTATCCAAGACCTGACCCTTTTGGTTGATTCTGAGCCCGCCGAAGGTGAAGGTGAGTCCACAAGTCACGTTAAAGGCCTGAAATGGAGGTTCATCAACCGTGTTTGCCCAGTTAGATTTGTTGATCTCAAGGCCGACTGTTGAACGGTTGTCTTTTACGTTGGGGTCAAAATCAATGGCCGTGTTTACCGATGCGTTGTAGTCCCTGATGGTCGCGATCGCTGCATTTGTATCAACGCCCTCCATGCGGGCGCACAGTTCCTCGATTGAATCTGCTTGAACCTTCGTTACTTGCTTGATCCGGTATTCATCTCGGAGCAGATGGTCAACCTTTGAATCAAAGATTTGCCACGCAGAATGTTGTGGCTGGGCCAGAATTTCGCGGCCATATTTTGCGTAGGTGTAGTTCCTAAAGTCGGCTCCTTCGTCCACGAATCGTTCGCCGTTATTGTTGAGCACGATTCCAAAGGGATAGCTGTGCTTTTGAAAGGCATCACCAACCGCCAGGTCACCGAACTCTGGCGCGTTGTATTCCCAAGCAACAGCATGGGCACCACTCCAGTTCCCATATGGCATCGCCCCGATGTCGAGCGCCATGCGTATGCCATCGCCGGTGTTGAATCGCGTGCCGCGGACTTTTGCTAGATCCCACCCGGGACCCAAATATTTGGTGCGCCATTCGGTGTTGGCTTGAAAACCACCGGCAGCTAACACAACACATTTCGCAGGAATGTCCACCATGTTGCCGGATTGGCGGGCACGGACCCCGGTAACTGACTGTCCATCAAACAGCAGGCTTTTGGCCGCGGTGTCGTACCGTATTTCCACGGCGTTGTGTTCTAAAGCACCGTGCAGGGCGTCGACAAGTCCTTCGCCACCACCCCAAGTTTCGACGGTAAGTCCACCCCAGAATTTGAATTGCCCGTCGACTTGGAACGCTTGCCGACCCCAGATGGGAGCGAATCGAACCCCATGGTCGCGCATCCACATCACCGTCGGTTTACTTTCGGACACAAGCAAGCTCGCCATCTCGGGGTCGGTCCGGTAGTCAGTGACGCGACCCATATCGTCATAAAACTGTTCTTCGGTATAAGTCCCAAAGTCAGTACGGCTGACTTCGCTTTCAGTTAGGTCAGGCATTAGCGCTACTAAGTCATCGACACCTTCATATGCGAAGCGGATAGCTCCGGCCGTAAAACGACTATTGCCGCCAGATTCGTGACGTCGAGCCCGCTCGAGGACAAGAACCCGGGCACCTTCCTCGGCCGCTGCTAGAGCGGCACAACAGGCGGCGTTGCCGGCACCGACAACCACGACGTCAAAGTCGTTCAACAGACACTCCTTACGGGTTGTTACTCAGCCGACGACCGTGGGGTCGCCCACCCTTGATCGCACAAGCCATTGAAACACGTTGTATCCGTGATTCTCGGTTCCCACTGAACGGTGTACCGCGTCGGCGGCTTCAGAGCTAATTATCCGGCCGTTTGGAACCTTCACACAAACTTCGGCGGCGCGTTCTGCATTCAAATAAAACCCGATTGCCGAAGCGACTGTCGTGCCAACGGTTAACAAACCGTGATTGGCGAGTACAACGAGTCTTCCGAGGCCGAGTGCATCAGCGATTCGTTGCCCAGTTGCTAAATCGGTGGCGCCGACTTCCCGTTTACGTTGAAGGCGGTCGGTTTGAGGGTCGGAGGGCGGTACGGGCTCGGAGTTGAGGGCGAAACCACGGTGTTGTCGGTTACGGGTAACAGTCATTGACGGCTCCGGGGTCGAACTCAGAAGACCTTTATAGCCCAAGAGCGTCGTTCTCTATATCACTCATTACGCGACCAGCTAATTCCATAACGGGTTCGGCGACCATCATGTGCTGTGATGCGACATGAACATCTCGAAAGTGTCGTTGTAATGGCGACTCTTCGTATACGGATGTGCCACCTGCTGCCGTGTACATCCGATCGACGACATTGATTGAAGTGGAGACCGCGTGAACAGTCGACGTTCGCAACAGTCGACGAGTCTCGAGCCCACCTATCTGCTGCTGTGCCTCGTCCCATGCGGTTTGAATATCGGCGTAGAAGCTAGATCTAGCGGCACGAAGTGAAGCATCAGCAACTGCGACTTCTCGGTGGAAGGCGGGTCGCGCTGAGAGCGTGCGCCCCGATCCCGTGGGTGTCTTGGCTTTAGCGACTATCAGAGCCTCGTCGATGGAGCCTCGCGCCATGCCTAAGGCAATGGCGCCAATCGGTAACGCGAGATACCCGAAACGAGGAAACCGATAGATGGGCAACCCGGACAGAGGTGAGGCCCGCAGGGCGTCGACCGTAGCTACTCGGTAGTCGTCCAGCTCGACGTCGTGAGCAGTGTAGGCATTCGATCCGGACCCGCGGAGGCCACTGGTGTTCCAGTTGTCCAAGATGTTGATCTCTCCTGGTCGAAAAAACGCGCGAGCCTCTGTCGGTCGGTCATGCCGGTCGGGAATAGGCACGCCTTCGACATCACACAAGATCACTCCGCCAGAAATCCATTCCGCATTTCGGCAGCCGGAACCCCAATCCCAGCGACCATTGATCTTCCAAGTAGATGATGTGCCAAGAGAAAGCTGGCTGGCGGTCCCGGAGTAGGCAAAGACGCCGCTCGTGATGACATTGGGGTTATCTAACAATTGTTGAAGTAGCTGCGACGATGCTGCCGGAAACATGTATTGAGATGTTGCTCCTATGAAAACGCACCAGGCCGTGGATCCGTTCCCCATGGCAAGAATTTCGCATACCTCGGCAAGGAGTCTGGGTGGAGCGCCGATACCGCCAAGTTCTGTCGGGGTGCACAGTCGATAAAACCCGTCCGCGGCGAGACGGTCGGCTATGTCTTGAGGAAGCGCTCGGTTCGCGTCGATCTCAACTCCGCGTGCGTGCAACTCATCGAGATACCCGCTGGCTACTTCACAAAAGTCGATGCCCATCAGCCATTGTCAGTTCGCGTACGTGCTTAGAGAACCGCCGTCTGACACCTGATTTTGGATCAACGGAGAAATTTCCCAATGATCGCCACCGAGAGTAGAAGCGTAATGTTGGATTCGTTCTGCTACTTCTTGAAGGCCAATCGTGTCCGCCCAAAACATTGGTCCACCTGTGTACATCGGCCACCCATAACCGTTGATCCAAACGACGTCGACATCACTGCCTCGAATCGCTATACCTTCATCCAAAATCTTGGCGCCCTCGTTGACCATTGGGTAAAGGCACCGCTCCAGTATTTCCTGGTCTGTTATCTCGCGTCGGACGATCCCTTGGCGCTCTGCGAAGGCCTGAATCATTTCTTCTACTTCGCTATCTGGTGTAGCTGCACGCGTTTTAGGGTCGTAGTTGTAATAGCCGCTACCGTTCTTTTGGCCACGCCGGCCGCTTTCGCAGAGGAGTTCGCGTACGGTTGAGCCAGACGATGTGGCTGCGTCCCATCCAATGTCGAGACCGGCAAGGTCGCTCATTGCGAACGGTCCCATCGGAAACCCGAAATCAAACAGGATCTGATCTATTCGCGATGGAGGAGCGCCTTCTAGGATCATTTTTTCCGCTTCGATACCTCGCATGAACAGCATGCGGTTGCCTACGAAGCCGTGACAGACTCCGCACAACACAGGAGTCTTGCCAATCGATCGGCCTATCCCCATCGCAGTGGCTATCGCAGTGTTGGATGTCGCGTCTCCGCGTACAACCTCGAGCATCTTCATCACGTTTGCGGGGGAGAAGAAATGCATGCCGATTACAGCGTCGGGACGACTTGTCGCCGACGCAATTTCATTTATGTCTAGAGCTGAAGTGTTTGAGGCCAGCACGGCCCCGTCTTTGCAGATCCCATCTAGCTGTTCGAAAATTTCTTTTTTTAAAGCCATATTTTCGAAAACAGCTTCGATGATGAGATCACAATCGGCGAAGTCTCCCATGTCTGTCGAACCAGAAATTAAGCCCATACGAGTTTCAACGTCGTCGCTTGAGATGCCACCCCTAGCTGCCGTCCGTTCATAGTTGGAACGAACCACTCCGAGACCACGTTGCAGCGCTTCGTCATCTCTTTCGACGATTGTGACCGGTATCCCTGAGTTCGCGAAGTTCATGGCAATGCCCCCGCCCATGGTGCCTGCGCCTAGTACACCGCATCGGCTGACTTCAACCGTAGGAGTGTCCTTTGGTAAGCCAGGAATCTTGAGAGCAGCTCGTTCCGCAAAAAAATAGTACTGCTGGGCTTTCGATTGCGTTCCTTTCATAAGGTCGCGAAACAGTTCCTGTTCTCGTTTGAGCCCTGCCTCGAAATCGAGTTCCACTGCTGCCTCTATGCAACGAATGTTGTATTCGGGAGCCAGAAAACCGCGAGTTCGCCGAGCGATACTTGTACGAAAATCGTGGAACAAAGATTCCGGTGTATTCGCGACCTTGTCGTTTCTATCTCGAATCCGTAGCAGCGGCATTTGTTCGGTTACTGCCCGCCGAGCGAAAGCGACGGCACCGTTTTCTAGGTCCTCGACCAGTTCGTCGATAAGTCCGCACTGCAACGCCTCCTGGGCGTCAATGGGCTCACCGCTTGTCATCATCTCTAAGGCCTTGGCGGCACCAGTAATTCGAGGAAGTCGCTGAGTGCCTCCCGCACCGGGCAGCAAGCCAAGTTTCACTTCGGGTAAACCGTATTTGCTGCCTGCAACTCCAACTCTGTAGTGAGCGCAGAGTGCGACTTCAAGGCCACCGCCAAGAGCAGTGCCATGTACCGCGGCGATTATTGGTTTTGAGCAGTTCTCCATAGCGTCTTGTACCGACTGGAGATCTGGAGGTTGAGGCGGTCCTGAAAACTCCGTTATGTCGGCTCCCGCAATGAAAGTGCGCCCGTCGCAGATAACCACAATCGATTTGGCGTCACTGGATTCAGCTTGAGTAACGCCGTCGAGTAAGCCCTGGCGGACATGTTGACTGAGGGCGTTGACTGGTGGATTGTCGATTCGAATCAGAGCGACGTCGTCATCGAATTCCAATCGGACTGATTGAGTGAGTTGCGTCATACGCACAAAGTAGGTGACGGAACGACCTAAAGTCCCGCTGAGATGAATAGTGACATCGCAATCTTTTCGGCTGTGACACGCGTTGGAGTAGAGTCTCGCCTTCGAAGGGAGTTGTCGTGAGTGAGAAACCCGACCCGATGACGGTCCCATTTGGAACTGTTTTTTGTGACTGGATGGCCACGGCGCGGAGTCAAGATGGCGTCTATGAATATTCGGGCCATGTTGAGGAGTACGGAGATTTTTCCCTAAGTCCAGCTGCGCATGCTCTCCATTATGGGAGTGCCGTCTTCGAAGGCATGAAGGCTCACTGGCAAGCTGATGGTTCCTTGGCAATTTTCCGGCTTGATGATCACGTGGCTCGGATGCGACAAAGTACTGCGCAGCTTCGCTTGCCGATTCCAGAATCCTCGACATTGAGGGAGATGATCGTCGATGCTGTCGAAGCAAATGTGGCAGAGGTTCCAGCGGCGCCCGGATCGCTGTACATAAGGCCCACCATCATTGGTACCGAGCCCAATATCGGTGCCGCAGCCACACCGAGCTGTGAGGCATTGCTATTTGTCGTTAATTGCCCGGTGGGGGACTACTTCAAAGGTGGGGTGCGGCCGTTAACGTTGCTAGTTGAGGAAACGATTCCTCGAACCACGCCACAATTTGGCATGGTGAAATCTGGCGCGAACTACGCGATGGCTTTAGCTCCAACTCTGGACGCCATGGAAAAAAATTCTGCTGTAGACCAAATTCTCTTTGCTACAGGCGGAGACATTACTGAGACTGGTGCAGCGAACTTTTTCTTAGCCGATGAGGATCGGGTGGTCACCCGCCAACTCGATAGTTCTTTTCTCCATGGTGTCACTCGAGCCTCAGTGCTAACTCTTGCCCAAGACCTCGGATACAACGTGCAAGAGCGACCCATTGAACTCAACGAATTAGCAGAATGGGCGAACCGAGGTGAAGCGTTTCTGTCAGGAACAGCTGCTGTGCTTTCTCCTGTCGGAACTATTCTTCGCGGCGATGAGAACATCGTGTTTGGTGACGGCGAACCCGGGCCGAACACCCTTCGGCTGAGGGAACGCCTGGTCGCTATCCAAAGTGGACACAGCGAGGACCAGCATGGTTGGCGAACAACCGTCGGCTCGTAACACTGTTTTGTACGGGACCGGGGTATGTGAGTGAATGATCATCCGAGTTGTCCGAAATTTGGTTGGCTATCTCCAGTTATTGGCAACAAGTGGAGCGACTTTCAACCGATAGTGCAGTACCAGTGCGAGCACATCCTTCCCGCGGTAACTCCAGAGTTTGACAGTTTGTGGATAGCCGATCATTTCTATGGCTTCGACCAAAAAACAGACCCATTCCTCGAAGCGTGGACGACTTTGACCTGGTGCGCTGCGAAATTCCCGGATATTGATCTATGTCACCACGTACTGGGTGCTGGGTATCGCCCGCCTGCTCTGACGGCCAAAATGGCGAGCACCTTGCAGTTTTTGAGTGGAAACCGGTTCATTTTAGGAATCGGCGCGGGCTGGAGAGAAGATGAGTACCTGGCCTACGGCTACGACTTTCCTCGACCTAACATCCGATTTCGTCAGCTTGAAGAAACGATCAAGATCTGTCGCCTCATGTGGTCTGAGGAGGAACCGAGCTTTGATGGTGAATTTTTTCGTATTGACGGGGCGTCGGCTCCTCCGTTACCCAGCGTGCCGCCGCCTATTTGCATCGGTGCATCAGGTGAAAAGATTGGATTGCCACTCGCAGCGCGTCACGCCGATATTTGGAACACCGTTTGGCGGGGCAGCACTGAGTCACTGATTCAGAAACAAAATGTTGTTTTAACCGAGCTTGATCGTTTGGGTCGTTCGCGTTCAGACATCGAGTTTTCCTTGACCATAGAGCGGGCACTTCCAAATGATGGCGCTGAATGCGCTCAGTTCTTTGAGCTTCTAAGCGAACTCATTGAGCTTCAGGTGAATCATTTCGTTTTGGACTTCGGTAACCCCCAGTCGGCTGGAGAAGCGGACCGGTTTATCGCCGACGTTATGACACCGTTACGCTCCTAGTGTTTTATACGGTGGTTGACCGAATTGAGTGGCGGGCACCTACTGTTAAGGCATCGAAATTTATCGCGACTTGCTTTCCGATAGGTAGCGAACAACACGCACGAGATGAACTCGCCACCATTCGTCGTCAATGGCCCAACGCGTCACATCACTGTTGGGCTTGGCGTCTTGCCAATCCGCGAATCGACCGATGCGCTGATGACGGTGAACCGTCAGGAAGTGCTGGCTCTTCCATCTTGTCCCAACTGGTGGCCAACTCGATGGTTGACACAGCCGTCGTCGTAACTCGCTGGTTTGGTGGCACGAAACTAGGGGTTGGTGGTCTTTCGCGGGCGTATCGCGGTGCTTGTTCGGGTGCCCTTAATGCTTCGTCGATGACTGCGTGTGAACCGAAACAGTTGTGGATGGTGGAGTATGAGCACAGAGACCACCAGAAAGTGGACAGGGTTCTGAGCAGGCACGACGCCAAATCGATCAGTGCCGAATTCGATGCTAAAGCGCGTCGCGTAGTTGAACTATCCACGGGTTGTGTCGATGACGTTAAGGGCGCCATTGCCGACGCTACGAGCGGTCGGGCCGTGTGCTCACTTTTTGTCGCACGCTAGAAGGTGTTTTGGTTCGGCTTGTTCGGTGATGTACGCAGCAGCAAACGGGTACTGGGGGACAATCAAACTTGCGGTCGCTTCGATTTGGCGAGGAGACCGGCCATTAGTTGGTCGGCCAAACCTTCCCCTCAGCGTTGTGGATCAGTTTCGACGTGAGGCACTATCACAGTATTTCCGTGCCGCTCGTAGCTTGCGAAACTGATGATGTTTTCATGATTCGCACCTTTCTTGCGGAGCTCAAATCGGCCGTCAGTTATGTTGTCATGGACGAAAAAACTCGACGCGTTTTCGGTCATGCTTCTAGCCTTATGGGACCCGCTGGGTAAGGCAAACTGGAACCGTGAGGTAACTCAATGGTGTTACGACTCCGTCAAGTCGCGATCGTTGGCAACGAGTATGAAGAGACCGAAGCGGCTCTTTCGGCGGTCTTCGATCTGCAGGTCGCCTACCGCGACCCTGGAAACCGCCCCGCTCGGGATGCCGGGGTCAGCATTTTCGGTCTGAAAAATTTTGTTATGCCTATCGGAAATCAGTTTCTCGAACTGGTTGTGCCACTCGAAGATGGGCCAACGTCCGCAGCGGGTCGCTATTTGCAGCGACGTGGGGGCCCCGGCGGCTACATGCTTCTTTTCCAAGTCCCACGGTTGGAATATGTTGCCCATAGTGACCACCTGACTGAACTGGGTGTTCGCGTGGTAGCGGGCGGCGATATCAGCGAAGCAGGCAGCGAAGCGATGCACGTCCACCCTAAAGACCTACCAGGATGCCTGGTTGAGCTTCGCTGGTGTGAAAATGAAGATGTGATGGATGGTGACTGGTGGCCGGTAGAAAGAGATTGGCGAGAGCATCGCAACACTAAATTTGTAAACGCCATTTGCGGGGCAGAAATTCAAACTCCCGAGCCTCTCCCATTGGCTGAAAGATGGGCCGAAGTCCTTCAAGTGCCGATGGCAATGTTGGATGGAGTTCCGACAATTCCGACGATGGACGGCCCGGTCCGCTTTACCGAACCGTCGGATCACCGTCCAGAGGGGTTAGGTGGTATCGATGTACGAGTTTCGGATCCCCAGATGGTCGCCAACCGTGCAGCTAGTTTCGGTTTGCGTTGCCATGACAGAACGATAGAAATTAGCGGCTTACGTTTCCACCTCGTTGGGTGACTTCACCCTAAATAGAATTCGGTGTGTTGCCCCAAAAGAGGTGCTGCGGTCATCGTCCACCAGTCAGCGTTGGTTCTGAACGGGGCACCGGGAACCGCGACTGAGGAGCCATCAGGCAACTGGGTCTCAGACCAGAACCTGGCGGCCTTCAGATGTGGGTCGTCGAGCAGCGCGTTGACGGTATTGACGGGAGTAACCGGGATGCCCCGCCGTTGGCCTTCTTGAAACAACTCCTGCCTGCTCTGTCCGACGGTCAGTTCCTCCACCCATGTGTCGATGAGGTCCTGCGTTTCCATCCGAACACCAAGATCTTCGAACACTTCTTCTGTAATGGTTTCATTTCCGGTCGCTTCCGCTACCCATGAGGCCATTGCAGTCCAATGACGAGGTAATAACACGATGATGGAAACGAAACCGTCGCTGCACGGGTACAACCCGAATGGTCGACCAAGGTCTCGTCTATTGCCTGAGCGTTCTCGGTGAACTCGGTCATCAAGAAAAACTGGTACCCCAGTTTCTGGAGCGATGGCAAGTGCGGCTTCTTGCATCGAAATTTCTACCTGTTGCCCTTCGCCACTTTTGCGTCTGGCGCGTAGCGCCAACAGTGTCCCTACGAGCGCAGAAGCGGCAGATGCGTGGAGTGCGAGTTGAACGTGCCCTGCAGGAGCAACTGGGGCTCGGTCTCGAAAGCCGGTGGCGTAGAGCACCCCAGAGGCCGCCCACGCGACAAGGTTTGAGCTCTTCCAAGAGCGCTTGGGTCCTGTTAGGCCGAACGGCACAATGCTGGTTCGAACCGTGGTGTCAGGGAGAAGATCAGGACTAATCAATGAGTCTTCGGGCAATCGATCTTCAAAAATCACGTCAGCACTAGACAGGATCTGTGCGAGCGAGTCTTTGTTGTCAGGTTCAATCACCACGCTCCGCGTACCCATTGCGAGGTAACTCCACCAGAGGCTGTTCTCGGGCGGAGCTATCGACTCTGCAAAGGGAGCTAGGTATCTAAGGGGCGAGCCATCAGGAGGTTCTAGTCGAATTACCTCAGCTCCCAATCCAGCAAATAGGCGAGTTGCGTAAGCCCCTGCGAGCCCGGTTGTGTCGACCACTCGAAGGCCGTTGTAGGGACCCGCCATTAGAGGTCCCTCGCATCGGCTGTGCCGGGCACCAACAGGTGAATCCAGTCGTCCCAGGGCCGCGGGACAAGCGTCTCTGGTTCGAGTTGTTCGAATGCGCCCTTATCGGCCACCAGTTGAGATATTTCCTCGTCGGACATGCCAGCAACGTCTCTTAACACTTCGCGGGTGTGTTGAGCCAGCGAGGGGCCGGCGTCAGTCCATCGACCCGGGGTGCCTTTCAACTTGACGGCGCAGTCACTGAATACATCCCTTCCAAGCCTTGCGTGGGGCGCCACCTGATACCAGTTCCGGCTCATCGTGTGGGTGTCATGAAGTAAGTCTTCGTTAGTTGAAACGACATGGGCTGCAACGCCCACGCTTTGAAGTCTGTGCGCAAGGTCATCAGCATCGAAATTAACCGTCCAGGTGCCGATCTGGCTGTCGAGCTGCTCTTGTTGAGCCAAGCGCAGATCGGGATCGTCGAAATGGTCGTCTGGTAACTCCATCAACGAAGCAAGAACATCCCAGCTTTCGTTGTCTGTTGCGCTGATAGCGATCCAGCGTTCATGTCCAGCACACGGATAAACACCCTGAGGAGCTCCCCACAGAGAGCGATTGCCGATTCGACTGTGAACCGTTCCGCTCAAGTCGTAGTCCATGACAAATGGGCCAAGTAAAGCCAATGTGGTCTCAAATTGGCTGACATCGACATGCACTCCGTCTCCAGTAAGTTCAAGATGTTCGAGCCCTGAAAGTGTTGCTACGGCCGCGTGAAGGGCGGACATGTAATCAGGTGGAGCGACAGTAGCGATTCCAGCGGGGGGATCAGAAGCGTGGCCAGTGAAGTCATCAAATCCCACCAACGGCGCTTGGTTAGGTCCCCACGCGACATACGAGTAATACGGCATGTCAGGGTCGCTTCCAAACCCCGGTAACTGCACGTAGACGATCTTTGGATTGACAGCGGAAACTGCCTCGTAGTCGAGTCCAAGTTCTGCAAGCGCTCGTGCACCAAAATTGGCCAAAAACACGTCACATTCCGCAATCAGGGCTAGGGCGGCATTTCTCCCGGCGGTCGTCTTCAATTCAAGCCCGACGCTTCGTTTGGATGCGTTCATCTCGGGCACGTATGGGCTTGTATCAGGTGCGGCAGCAGCTAGGTCGTCGCGATCTTTTAGCCAGGCCGATCCCAGAATTCGTACTACGTCGGGACTCACCTGTGACTCAATTTTGAGTACGTCGGCGCCGTAGTGAGCCATAAGCCTCCCGCAAAACGGTGAGGCAATCGCTGTTCCGAGTTCGAAAACTCGGATGCCCTCAAGTGGCAACTCAATGGCAGGATTTGTCATTATGGGTCTTCTTTCTTTGTCTCAGTGACGTAGCCCAAGCGTCGATCACGTTCTCGGGCTTGGCGGCTCCGTCGACTGGGGTCACCTAGGCCTCCACCACCGGGAAACTCGACGATGAGACGACGGCCGGATGGAACAGTGGTGTTGCCTTTGGCTGCCACGGGCGATCCGTCATCTAACGTTAATCGACCTGTCATGCCATGTTCTCCACCGTGGCGGCCGCGAGCCGGGTGTTTGACCCGTTCATAGGTCGCGCTGAAAACGAACTCTCCGTCGCCGCCGTGTGCCAATTCCACGATTTGTCCAAGCCCGCCTCTGAATTCACCGTCGCCACCCGAGTTCGGGCGAAATTCTTTTCGCCAAAACACTAGCGGTGAGACGACTTCGTTGATTTCCACTGGCATGTTGCGTACACCGCTTGGAAATGCTGTAGCGGACAGCCCATCTTGGCCTGGGCGCGCACCAGCACCTCCAGAGTTGAAACTCATCATCATGAACGACTCCGACCGTCCATTTCCCCATTGCCCGCTGGCCAGCAGATTCCACAATGAGCTCGTTCCCTCAGCTGGAACTTTTGTCGGCAAGACCTGCCCGAGGCAGCCATAGACCGCGTCGGGCAGCATTTGCCCCATGACATGGCGGATGTTCACAGCGGCTGGTCGTGGGGCGTTCAGGATGCAGCCACTAGGTGCGGTAACCCGAATGACCTCTAAGGAACCTGCGTTATTTGGGATGTTGGGCCCAACAATGCATCGAATACCAAAAGAGGTGTAAGCGACGGTATAAGACATCGGAACGTTAATCCCATGGGGTTGCATTGGGCTAGTTCCATTGAAGTCAACAGCGATACCGTCCGAGGTGATCGTCAATTCCGTCACAATGTCGAGCGGCATATCAACGCCATCGACACGCATGGAAGATGTCCAGGTTCCTTCGGGAAGCGCTCGAATTTCAGTAAGCATGGCTTCTCGAGAGGTGCGAATTATGTAATCACCTAAGGCTTCTAAGTCGGCGAGGTCGTATTCCTTCATCATTTCGAGTAGGCGAAGTGCACCGACTCGGTTACAAGCAGCTAATGAATGAATATCACCCATGACTTGCACGCTGTCGCGAACGTTGGTCTCGATGATGGCCACAACATTGGGGTCGAATACCTCATCGACGGCAAATCTCATGATCGGTAGTTGCAGGCCCTCGTGAAAGATCTCCCGCGAAGCGGAACTGAAGCCCACACCGCCAATATCGACGACATGGCTGGTGCATGCGAATAAAGCGACGACATGTCCGCGGTGAAACACCGGAGTAACTACCACGACATCGAATAGATGCCCCGTCCCTTTCCACGGGTCATTGGTGAGATAAATATCGCCCTCACGCATGGTGTGAGCAGGAAAGACATCGAGGAAGTGTTGAACTGACGTTGCCATTGAGTTCACATGGCCAGGGGTGCCCGTTATTGACTGCGCCAACATTCGGCCCTGTGGATCGAAGACACCTGCTGAGAGATCTCCGGCTTCTCTCGTTGAGGTGGAGAATGCGGAGCGAACAAGTGTCGTGGCTTGCTCTTGGACTACAGCGATCAACCGGTTCCACATGATGTCTCGTTGAAGGTCCTTGAGTTTGCTTGAAGTTTCAACGGGGTCTCGCCGTAATTCGGCGCTCTGTCTCCGGACACGAAGATGCCCATTCTCGGTTAGCCAAGCGTCATAATTAGCAGGAATCACGGTGGTGGTCTGGTCTTCAACGATGAGCGCGGGACCCTCAATTCGGGCACTGCCAAGATGGGCCCGCTCAATAACCGCCGCAGGACCAACCGCACCTGTGGCGACGTCGGAAACTAAGACGGTTGGTAGATTTGTGACGGCTTCTTCCGGGCGTTCGCCATTCTCAATGGCTGGTTCCTTCTGAGTTGAAGTAACAGTGACTACCCAACTGAGAGCTTCGACGCCAAGACCGGTTATCTCTCTTCCGTAGAGACGTCGGTATTCATCTACAAATGCCTCTTCGAATACTTTCTGCAAATGCGACGCGTCCGGGCTCGGTGTTTGAAAAATTTCATCGAGGTCGAGATCCACGGTGATCTCGTGGCCTTGCCCCCGGTATCGCATGAAAGCCTTAGCACTCTGAGAAAGTTCTGAATCTTTCGCTGCTCGTCGAACAACCTCCTCGGCTTCTTTGAGCATCTCTTTGAGCATCAAAGAAAGTTCATCGACGACGAGATCATCAAGCCGGATGTGACGGGTGCGAACGTTTTCGTGGGCGGCGGGAGCGTGAAGGAAACCGATCGCGGATCCAACGCCTGCCCCGCTGGGTATCAGGATTTCCTCTATTCCGAGCTTTTCGGCAACGCGGACGGCGTGAAGCGGCGCGGCGCCTCCAAACGCAATGAGTGTGCCGTCGGTGATGTCGCAACCTTGTTCGATCGCGTGGACACGGCCTGCACTTGCCATGTTCTCGTCCACGATTTCAGCGATGCCGAGTGATGCCGTTTCGAGATCGAACCCTGTGTCGGTTACCAGAGAGGTTTCGATAACGGCGAGAGCGGCTTCTTTGGTAAATGTTAAGTCACCCCCGGCAAATCGATCCGGGATTATGCGACCCAGCGCCACGTCGGCATCCGTGACGGTGGGCGACGTACCGCCTCTGCCATAGCAAGCAGGCCCGGGCTCGCTTCCCGCGCTTAATGGCCCAACAGCTATTCGACCGAGTTTGTCCAGTCGGGCGATGGAAGAGCCACCAGCCCCGATCTCGACCATCTCGATGACAGGCAGCCGAAGCGGTATGCCGCTTCCTGCCAGAAAACGGTATTCTCGCCCAACCTCGAATTCTCGTGACGTCCGCGGGTGACCTTTATTGATGATGCACAGTTTCGCCGTCGTGCCACCCATGTCGAAGCTCAAGGCCTTTTCAATCTGAAAAGAGCGAGCGAGTTCCGCAGATAGGAGAGCTCCGCCCGCGGGACCACTTTCGATGAGCCGAACAGGGAACCGCAGCGCGTCCTCCAACGTTCCAAGTCCGCCGCCAGATTGCATCAACAGCATCGGGCACCGCATTCCGAGGGCTCGGCGACGCGTTTCAAGGTCTTGTAGATATTCGCTTACAAGAGGTTGAATGTAGGCGTTAGCGCAAGCGGTGGAGAAACGCTCATATTCTCGAATCTCGGGGCAAACTTCGCTTGAAAGCGTCACTTGAGCTTCAGGCCACAACTGCTCGATGAGATCGCGGGTTCGAATTTCGTGGCTCGCATCGATATAACTATGGAGAAACCCAACAGCGACGCTTTGAACCCCGTCGCTCTTTAACGTTGCGAGTTCAGCCGCCAGAATCTCCTCATCTAGTTCAAGTAACACGGCGCCATTTGCAGAAATCCGTTCAGGGATGCCTATCCGCCGGTTCCGGGGAACGAGAGGGTCAGGTCGAACCATTGCGAGGTCATACTGCTCAAACCGGTTTTCGTGCGCCATTTCAATGGAGTCGCGCATTCCCCCCGTCGTGAGGAGTGCAGTTTTGGCGCCCCGACGTTCGATCAGCGCGTTGGTAGCGAGGGTCGTGCCGTGTACGAAAACATTGACATCGATTGACGAAAGCGCGGCTTGGGCTAAGACATGCTGTATTCCCTCGAGCACAGCGGTCGCGGGTGCTTGGGAAGTGGTCAGCAACTTTTTCGTTATCAAATCGCCATTTGCCTCGAGAGCTATGTCGGTGAAAGTTCCACCTATATCCACAGCGAGACGCACATCGGCCATCCCCGCACTCTAGGTCAGCCCGCAACGCTCACATATCAAGAGAATCCAGATGCCGCGAAATGAGGATCTTTTGGACCTCTGAAGTGCCCTCGTAAATCTGGTAGACGCGCACATCGCGATAGATTTTTTCAACCAGATGATCCTCCAGGAAACCGGCCCCACCATGAATTTGAATAGCACGTGAGGCAACACGTTCCGCCATTTCAGAGGCGTACAACTTAGCCATAGAAGCTGCAGAAATAGAGTCCTGGCCGGCGTCGTGCAAGGCAGCGGCGTGTAAATACATCTGCCGGCCAGCTTCAACTTCCGTGGCCATCTCGGCGAGCTGAAAGGCTATGGCCTGATGTTCGATGATGGGCTTACCAAACGTCGATCTCTCCTCTGCGTACTGTTTGGACAGTCGCAGGGCTTGTCGCGCTCCACCTACAGATTGCGCTGCGCAGCCGATTCGTCCCAGGGACAACCCACCCAGGGCGATAGACAGGCCTTTCCCTTCGGGACCCAATAGGTCAGTTGAGGGCACTCGCATCGCTTCAAAGCGGACCTGACACGTGTCGTTGGTTCGATGACCGAGTTTTCGTTCTTTGGTTAGGACCTGATAGCCAGGATTGTCAGTGGTTGTTACGAACACGCTGATACCCGACTTGCCCCCATTCGGATCGGTCCTAGCGACGATCATTGCGACATCTGAAGTCGATCCGGCGGTGATGAAGGCTTTGTGGCCGTCAAGTACGAACTCGTCGCCGTCACGAAGAGCGCGCGTCGTGATAGCCGATGCGTCAGAACCCGTATGAGGCTCAGTCAGATGAATCGAGGCAAGCCATTCGGCCGTGCAGAGGCGCGGAAGGAAGCGAGTTCGTTGTTCCGCTGTGCCGTGAGTTTCAATGGCGAGCGCAACGGGGGAATTGTTCGCCGCCATGACGTTACTAATGCCACCATCGACAGCAGCGATTTCTTCGATCGCTAGTGCGTAGGACACGAAGTCCAGCCCGGAACCACCGTAAACAGGATCGATGGTCATTCCCATTAACCCAATTTGCGCCATCTGTTGATAAAGCTCGCGCTGAGGGCCGCCTGACGCTTCCCACTCGCGGACATGAGGGGCAATGTTCGAGACAGCAAATTGGCGGGCAACTCGCCGAATTTGTTCCTGTTCAGGAGTCAAGATCATGTAGAGACGTTAGGTGGTCGATAGCAACCGATGTCGCCCTTCGCTACCGTCTTACACATGGCTAGTGGTGATGAACGTCCTTCCGCTCCAACAACACTTAGTGGTAAGGGGCTTCGAATAGCGGTAATTCGTGCGTCAACCGAACGAGCACTATCAGACTTCGACGTCGACATCGCGGAGCGAGTTTCGGTTCCGGGATGCTTCGAAATTCCTTTAGCATGCCGAACACTTGCTCTATCAGGAAACTTCGATGCCATCATCGCTATTGGCGCAATAATTCGAGGTGAAACAACTCATTATGAGATTGTTTCTAATGTCGCTGCCAGTGGTATCCAGGCCGTACAGCTGGAGACGGGGATTCCCATTGCATTTGGTGTCCTCAGCGTCGAATCACAAGACCAGGCACGAGCGCGTTCTGAAGGCGCTGGCGGCCACAACGTCGGAGCTGAAGCTGCCCGTGTAGCTGTTGAAATGGCACAACTAACCGCAGATTGGCGGTAAACGTAACGAAGCGATTCGTTCCGAAAAACGAACCAAGTTTACAAGATCCCTACCACGGAGTCTCTGAGAACGAAGTAGCGATGGGCTGATACGGTTTCACCAGAACGTTCTGGGCGAGCCGCTAGAAAGGGACTCTATGCGTTATTTCTCGTGTGACTCACATGTGGTCGAAGCAGCTGAAATCTATGACGGACTTACTGACATGTTTGGAGATCGTGCACCTTTCATAGAAAAGGATCACCAGGGGAAGCCCGGCACGTGGCTAGTTTTGCCCAACAATATGAGAGCGGTACCTGTGGGGCGACTCGGAATTGCGGGCGCTCGGCTTGACGACCCGGCCACACATGAGCGAATTGCGATGGGTTACGACGGCTTCAATCCGGGGGTGATGAATCCGACAGCACGCCTTGATGAGCAGGCAACCGATGGCATCGTCGGAGAGGTCATGTATCCCAGTCTCAGTATGTTTACTTTCGCCGTAGCTGACGACGAAGTTCGCGACGTTGCTTTGCGACAACACAACGATTGGGTGCTGGACTACTGCTCGGTAGATCGCAACCGGCTAATCGGAATCGGTTGCTTGCCTTTACCGGACATCGACCGGGCAATAGCCGAATTGGATCGTTCATTTGAGCGAGGCGTCAGAGGATTCGCGATCCCAACTCATGTGGATCCAAGGTTGCCTTACAGCGATTCCGCCTTTGATCCGTTTTGGGCTCGCGCTGAAGAATGCGGAGTGCCATTGACGATGCACATTTTCACCGGCCAAACCCTCGACGGGGGCCTCCCAGAACATTGGGGCACGCCTGGTGGACATCTCAAGGGCTACACGCTTGCCCACACAACCGCGGTCAATACCATGATTGACCTCATATGCGGTGGCGTAGTTGAGCGTTTTCCGGATCTAAAATTCGTTATTAGCGAGTATGAGACCGGATGGGTGGCACACACTTTGCAGCGACTCGACCACGCTGCGTATCGAACTCCCTGGGAAGTTTCTGATGAGTTGACTATGAAACCGTCGGAATATTTTGATCGGAACTTCTGGGTGACGTTTGAAGACGACAAAGAGGGAATCGCGACTCGCCACGCTATTGGTGTCAGCAACCTTCTCTGGGGCAACGACTACCCCCACCACGACTCTATTTGGCCCAATTCACGCCCGATTCTTGACGATATTCTTGATGGGCTGCCCGAAGAAGAGATAGAAGCGATGGTCTGGGGAAACGTCTTGGACTTGTACGACATTGACCCAGTAACGCTGCCTGTAGCGTTGTGAAATTAGGCCAATAGGTGGGCCAGAATTGCCTCACCGACCCGCCTACCGTGTTCCATGGGACCAAAGTGAGTTAAACCTTCCATTTGGACAAGCTTTCCTTCGCCGAGGTGCGATGCAATGGGTTCGGCCATCGCCGGCGGCAACTCGTTTCCAGTGCCTACCAATTCGCCCCGAGCCACCACCGTTGGGGTTTTTACCGAACTCAACGCTGGGAAATCGGTAGCGGTGCCGGTCCCGAAAATCCGCGCTTCGATGTCCCCCGAACATGTGAGAGAAACCCCGGTAGACGTTTCTTGGGTACCTAAGGTCGCGTACCCCCAAACAGCAGCGTCTTCACACTCAGAATAGGGAGGCTTGCTGCAGAGGCGTTCCACAAATGACTCAAGGGAGGGAAACTCGTTTCTACGTCGCCTCGCCGCAAGGACGAGAGGGTGATCTCCGTCGGGTCGCTCATGACCCTCAGGGACCATTACTGGTTCGAAGAGCCATAACCGTCGAAAAGTCCCAGGGTTTTCGAACTCAGAGCGAAGCAAAGTTGCTCCGCCCAACGAATGCCCAACCGCATCAATTGGTCCCTGATCGATGGTGGTGACTGCTTCCAGTACTTCAGTCACGAGATGTGACCGGTCGACGTCGAGGGGCGGCGTTACGATGCGAGACGCTCCGTGCCCACGAAAATCCAAACCAAAGCAGCGGCGGTGTCGTTGAAGCACCGGCAGCACCGTCGTCCACATACCTGCATTGAGACCGTTCCCATGTGTCAACAACACAGGTGGACCGTCCCCTCCAAAATCGTGAAGGACTCCATGTTCGCCGTCGTAGCCGTTGAGAAGGTGCATCGACGACGAGAATAGCTATGCGCGACAATGGCGGCATGGCCAGCTTCACATTTGACGGAACCGAAATTCATTTTGACGAATATGGCAGTGGCTTCCCCGTCCTCCTGATCGCCCCCGGTGGAATGAAATCAGCGGCTCCGTTTTGGGAATCGACACCCTGGAACCCCATTCCGCAACTGAGCGAAACGTTTCGAGTAATTGCCATGGATCAACGAAATGCAGGACGTTCTAGCGGCCCAATTTCGGCGGATGACAGCTGGGATACCTACACCCGAGACCAATTAGCGCTCCTTGACTACCTCGGCATTGAGAAATTCCACGCAGTCGGTATGTGTATCGGGCTCCTGAACGCGTCGCAGCTGGAGTGCTATTTCAAACAATTGGCCTCAGCCATAACCGTGAGGCGTTTTATGACATGTTCGACGCGTGGGCGACACCACTATCAACCACTCGCCCTGAAATCGCTGAGGAGGTCTGGGCACGGTTTCGAGGCAACATGTACGACTCCGACAACTTATTGTTCAACGTCGATGAAACCTTCGTGAAATCAGTGAAAACGCCTCTCCTTGTGTTTGAAGGCAACGATCTGTACCACCCATCTGAAACATCTATTGCGGTGGCGGAGTTGGCGCAGAATGCAATCTTGGTCAGAGATTGGCAATCAGAGCCAAGCATGACTGTGGCCGCGCAAACCTTTTTTGACTTCTTGCTTCGCGAATCGATCAACGCAACTTGAGACGCGGTAGCGTCCAAGAATGAACGGTTTAGAAGCAAAAGTGGCGGTAGTCACCGGCGCGAGTCGCGGTATCGGCGAAGCGAGCGCACGAGTCTTAGACGCCATGGGAGCTCAAGTGGTTCTCACAGGACGTACCGTCGACGACTTGGAGCGAGTGGCCAATGAGCTGGGTAACAACCCGATCGTTGTACCGGCCGATTTAGCGAAACCGGGAGCCGGTACGGATCTGGCTGAAAGAATCCTCGAGGTGGTCGAAGGTGTCGACGTTTTAGTCAATAACGCGGGAATTCCGATGCGAAGACTTCCCGAAAGCATCACCGAAGAAGAAATCGATCTCGTGTTCGCGGTGAACGTTCGTTCGTTGCTCACTCTTTCTATTGGCCTTGCCAGTTCCATGAAAAGTCGTGGCGGCGGGTCGATCATTAACGTGAGTTCGGTAGCTGGAGTTCGCGGTCCGGGCGCACGAGTGGCTTACGCCGGTACCAAAGGAGCGGTTGATGCCATGACTCGCGCCCTAGCGTCGGATTGGGGCCCGGATGGAATAAGAGTCAACTCGATTGCTCCGGGTCTGATCGCGACAGCTATTTGGGAGGAAAGTCGGAACACCATTCCAGGACTGATTGAAGACATGGAGGGCCAAATTGCCTTGAAACGGTGGGGCTTTGGTGACGATATCGCAGACGTCGTAGCGTTTTTCGCTTCGGACAGTTCCAGGTATGTGACCGGAGAAACATTGGTGGTTGATGGTGGCTTGGCTCGAGTCTCTGCCTCCGCGACGCCGCAAGTGTTGCCGGAATTACTGGAATGACCGCAACGCTTGGCTTCGCTCTATTTGATCAGCTCGAAAACGACGCATCGACTTCAATCAGTGACTCATATCAATATCATTTGTCGTTGGCAGAACGAGCCGACGAAGCGGGGTTCACTCATTGGTTCAAATCAGAACACCACCACGTACCACTAGATATTGCTCCCAGTATTAATGTGTTCCTAAGTGCAGTAATTCAACGAACGAAACATATTCGGGTCGCTTCTTTGGTGCATTTGCTGCCGTTCTATGAACCCATGCGCCTTTATGAGGAACTGTGCATGCTCGACCATTTGAGCCGCGGGCGTCTCGAAATTGTGCTATGGGGTGTCCCCAACGAAGAAGCAGCGGCACAAACCGATGAAATGTTGGATTACGTGTTATCGGCGATGCGTTGCGCTTCGGAGAAAGGTCCCGGCGGTCTGTTCAGTTATGACGGAAAATATTATTCGGCGACTGAACGCCCTTTGGAAATCGGCCCGTACCAAGAACCCCATCCACCACTGTGGCGGCCCGGAACGTTAAGCACAGCCGCCCAAATGGGAGTGAGCACAATTCTTCCTGGCCCAATCTCGTTCATCGCGAAACAGGCAGACGTCTATCGACAAGAAGCCGCCGGTGGTGGAGCCGGGGGGCACACTCCGTTGCTTTCGACGTTACGCAGGGTTGTCGTCGCACCGACCGATGAAGAGGCGATTGTTATCGGGGAACGAGCGTGGGGTCGATTCGATAAAAATCTCACGAAGCTAATGCACAAATATGACTTGTGGCCTCCGTCTTTGGTTCCGAGTTTCCTCGGAGACGTGCAAAAGGCCCATGCAACCGAATCTCTAATTGTCGGCTCTCCAAGTCGGGTGAGTGATTACTTCGACCAATTTCTCGAGGAATCCGGCATAGACCACGTAACGATCAGCCCAGCGTGGGGAGATATTTCCGGGCATGAGGCAATGCGTACGATGGAACTATTCATAGAGCACGTGGCTTGCAGCTAGCCCGATAACTCCAGCGAGGAAAAATCGAGTC
>LWDU01000029.1_pt1 | contig 80223 bp, 75 predicted proteins | sample 727161 | NCBI WGS metagenome assembly LWDU01 (sample SAMN04566230, study PRJNA314399) | hydrothermal vent metagenome | isolation source: deep sea hydrothermal plume seawater | place: Mexico: Gulf of California, Guaymas Basin | collected 2004-07-11
TTTTTTTGTTCCATTTGAACTTGTGAGTTTCTTAATTTGATTATTCGATAAATTTTCAATAAAGATATTTGCATTAGTAGTGCTATTTCTTGCTTTATTTGTTTTTTCTTTACTAACATAAGCGACATTGTTTCCATCTGGAGAAAATTTTGCAAACATTAAACTAGATTTTGGTAACCCCTTTCCAAGTTTTGTTAATTTTTTGTTATTTAAATCTAAAATCCAATAATCTCCTTTTGTTTCGTGTCTCCATACCCTTTTTGTATTAGTAAAAATCAATGCTTTGTTTCTATCAATTGAAAATTGATATCCTTTTAGCTTGAGAGGGGTGGAATTGATTGGTGATAAATCTTTTTTGCTTATTATAATAATTTCTTTATCTCCTTTTGTACTATGAAGTATTAATTCATTGTCCTTAATTCTATAAAATCCACTTTCATCATTATTCCATTGAATTGATTGTGCTAATAATTGCGAGTATTTTTTTTAGATTGAGTATCATCTTTTTGATATTATTTTATTTTTTTAAATAAATATATTAAATAAATAAATTACTATAATCATAATTTAAAATAATGAGTGATAATACAATAGGGTTTATTTATGGAGATCAAGATATTAATAGACGATATGAGATTTTCGTTGAAATAGACTATAGCCCTAAATAAATGCTTAAACAGATTTAAAAGGAAGCTTCGGGTTCATTATTTCTAAAATCAGTTCTTTGACGGACTCCTCAAACTCATTTATTTTTTCCAAATCAATCGAATAATCTCTTTTTGTTAAGGATTTTTTTGTTCCAAATTTCATTAAACCTTTATTTAGATCCCTAAAAGAAATAAGGCCCGCTTCGATATTGGTGGTTTTGGGATGATTTTTAAAATACATAAGAACGTAACAAAGTAACTGCATAGCCTTTAGATGAGTTAAGTCAAAACAAGAAGTAATCTCTTTTACGGAAACTTCATTAGGTCTTATAATCCCGGTCTTATAGTCTATTATTCTAATGATCCCATTTCTTTTGTCAAGTCTGTCTATGATTCCTTTTAATTTTACCGAGTGTTTTAGTTTTTTGAAGCTCAAATCACACTCTATTCTTTTCTCTAAAGAAATAATCTCAATTTCATTGCCTAATTCAATGTCTTTTATTTCATTTTTAATTAAGGTCATTATCGCTTTTTTAACTACCTCAAAAGCAATTAAACCTTTTCCCCTATTAAAGTTTTTAATTTTATTTTTAACAAAAGATTCTTGGACTTTGTCCTCAGTATTTGATAAAAGGCTAAGCATGTCTTTTTTTAGAATTTTTTTACCCACTAAAGGCTTATAAAGGATCTCTAAAGAATCATGAAAAATAAGGCCTATTGTTCTTGGGTTTATTTCGTCTTTCTCGTCATTATCATAAATATTGAGAAGATTTTTGTAATAAAATTCTTCTGCGTTTTTTATATAGCTTTCTAATGAAGAAGGAGAAAATCCTTTAACAGCAAGCTCTTTCAGCCTTTCCATTGCGCCACTAGATTTAGTAATTTCCCGCATATTGTTTTCTATAGACAAATTTGGGGTCGCGTTATAATAAACCAGTTTGTGATTCTCAAGCTTTTCTATTTCTAGCTGGTGAATAAACCTGCTTTTCTCTCCGCCTTTAATTCCTTCGTTTAAATTGTTGTATATCAAATAGATGTTTTTAGCTCTTTGAAGAAGCCTATAAAAATGATACGTGTAGGTTTTGTTCCTTTCATTAAATGTTGGCAGATTGTGTTTTTTTCTTAAATCAAAAGGAATTAAAGATTCGTAGCTTTTACCTCTAGGCAAAAAGCCTTCATTTACTGAGCTTATGATAACCGTTTCAAAGTCTATTGCCCTAGACTCTAAAAGGCCCATAATTTGTATTGAAGCATTTTTTTCAGAATCGTAAGGCAATCTTATTTCATCCAAAAAGGGAGTTATTACCTGTTTTAGGGTTTTAATGGTTTTAATTTGAGCATTACTTTCTAAAATTATCATTGTTTCATCTAACGATTCTAAAATTGCCTTAACTTCATCTATGTCAGCATCGCTTAGTTCTTTTTGAGTTAACAATTTTTCGAAAAAACTAATGAGATTGTATAGCCCTTCTTTTGGGGATTCCCAAGGTTTCAAAATTAAATTTAAGAATCTGCTGTTCTTGTCCTCTTTAGTGTTTAAAAGAGGAAATGCTATTCTTATAATTCTTGTAGACATTATGTCTTTTGTGGTTAATTTAGACTCAGATTTCTTTGTCTGTATTTCTAAAATCATATTCAAAAGTTTTTTCAATTCAAGCATGCCTGGTGGAATTGAAGAGCTAATGTTTATTTCTTTGATGTTTTCGGGGATATGACTCAAGAGGGGTTCTATCAATGTTTCGTCTCCTAAGATTACCGCTATCTTCTCAGATTTTCTTATGTCTATTGAGGAGAGTATTCTTCCTATTTCCTTTGCTTGGCCAACAGATTTCGTTGCTCCAATAATATTTATTGTCTTAGGTTTGCTTAACTCTTCTACGCTCCAGTTAAATTGATTTTTAGCATAGTAATTCCAATTCTTTTTATACTTTTTTATGAAATATGATGCCCCGTGATTTTTATTTTGTAAAAGAGACTGATCAATGTCCCAATAAATTTCTCCTTTGTTAAAATCCAATAATTCATTAATTATTAACTCTTCTGAACTGCTTAAGGCGTTTAATCCAATAAAAATGTGTTTTATATGCTCATTGGCTTGCTTATAGTGTTCTAAATTTTTTTGGGCTTCGCTATAACAAATCCCTTTAGTCCCTTCTTGATTGTCTAAAAGTTGTCTTTTAAACTTTTCATACAACAAAGGCAATAGTCCCCAAAAAACCTCTGCTTTTTTATTTCTTTCATTTTTTTCTCCCCAGTTTTTAATTTTATTGATTTCTACAAGCTCCCTTAAAACATTGCTAACGTTTAATAAATTTTGCTCTATTTCAATTGTGTCATTAATAAAAGATTTTGCCCATGAATTGAAAATTTCAATTGAGTCAATGTTGTCGGTTTTTATTTTACTATATATTAAAAAAAGTCTATAAAGGGTTGTTGATGCTTTTAATTCTTTTAACCCTGATATTTTAATAATTAAAGAGTCTATGCTTTCAATTTCAGGAGCAAAAATGGGTGTTTTTATTTTTTCTAAAAGAAGTTTTTTAAATGCCTGTGTTGAACGTTTATTGGGGAGTATAAAACACGCCTTTTCTAGATCTATTTTTTTTCTTTCTAAATCTTCTACTACTTTTCCTAAAAAAGATTTCATAAGTTTAAAATAAAAAAAGCGCCTAATAAAATTAGACGCTTTTAAGATAATTAAAATATTTTTCTAATTAGTCCACCACTTTGAACTCAACTCTTCTATTGCTTACTCTTCCTTTTCTAGTGTCATTTGAAACATTTGGTTTGTCTTCTCCAAACCCTACAGTAGACAGTCTTTCAGCTCCAACTCCTGCGTTAACAAGATATTCTTTAACTGAATTTGCTCTATCTTCGGAAAGTTTTTGATTAAAAGTTTTTGGCCCAGAACTGTCTGTATGTCCCTCTACAATAAAGCTAGTTTCAGAATACTTGCTCATTATTCCAAAGACAATGTCTAATAAGTCTTTTACTTCCGCGCCAAGCTTGGCTTGATTTAATTCAAAAGGGATCATTGCTCCTACAGCATTTAATTTCTCCATAATTTCTTCGGAAGGCTGAGGGCAGCCCCAGTTGTCTGTTAATCCAGCAACATTAGGACATTTATCGTCTTTATCTAAAATACCATCTCCGTCACTATCAGGCCATGGGCAACCTTTGTTTTCAGAAGGTCCTGCAACATCTGCACACCCATCAACGTTGTTTGCAACTCCATCGCTATCAGAATCAGGACAGCCACCCATTTCAATTGACCCTGGCTCATTAACACAAGCGTCTTTTGTGTCTGGGACTCCGTCCCCATCAGAATCAGGACATCCAGAAAATTCTAATAAGCCTGCAACGTCTGGGCAAGCATCTTTACTGTTTTCTATACCGTCGCCATCGTTATCTGGACAACCATTAAAGGCTGGTAAGCCCGGCTGGTCTGGACAATCGTCATACTGATCGTAAATGCCGTCTTTATCAGAGTCTTTTCCTCCAAAATTAATAGCAACTCCTATATTATGCTGAAAATGAGCTCTTAAATCTTGCATGTCATTAAAAGCGTGCTTATATGATGAATTTACTTTTATAGAAACTTTCTTAGAAACTGGAAAATTAACTCCCATGCCTGCATTCGCAGTCACAGATCTTTGACTTCCAAACCATGTAAAGCCTGTTCCTGCTTCAAGAAAAGGGTCCATATTGCAAATTGAGAAAAACTCAGGTAAATTATACGCTACAACGGCGTCTAAGCTGGCAATTCTTTTGCCAGTTATTCTTGCTCTCTCATCTCCCATTCTTGTAACTGTGTTTAAAGATCCTCTCAAGCCGTATGAAAAACTTTCTGTCCCAAACCTTGATATACTAAGCGTATTAATGGCCGTTTGCGTATTCCAGTTTTCTTGCACATTAAAATATTCGCTAAACCAGTGGCCTGTAGCATTGTCTGAATTATCTGTTCCTACTGGATGAAAATCCACTGCATTAGTTCCAAAACTAAATTGCCATTGATTGTCTTTGTCTTGAGCTACTGTAGAGTTAACATAAAATAGCACAGCAAAAATCAATATTATTTTTCCTAATTTTTTCATTATAATAGTTGTTTTAAAAAATTCTATAACTACAAACTTAATAAATTTATAGACTAAAAGAGATTTATTAAAGAGCTTTTTGCTCTATGTCACCTCTACAACATCAATTTGAGGACTAAAATATACTATCAACGCTTTTTCAATTGTAAATCCCATCTTCCTTAAAACATGCACATAAGCCCCTGTTTGTTTTCTGTCTTTTGCTTTTTTTTCTCCTGTTTTATAATCTAGCACGATGCAAGATTTTAATTCTGTCATAATTATTCTGTCTGGTCTAATTATTTGGCTTGGATTAACAAATATTTCTTTTTCACAAATCACTTTGTTTTTTGTTATGAATAATCTACTAAGGCTTGGGTGGGTAATAGTTTTTTGGGCTAAATCAATTATTTTTTCTTTATTAATTCCTTTTATGGGCTTGGCCTTTCTAAAGGCCATGATTTCTTTGTCAAATTGATATGAATATTTAATTTTAGCCATTAGCTTATGAAAGATCTTTCCAAACAAAATTTTCTGGTCTTGATGTGATGCTTTGCCGTCAAATTTGTACCGGCTTCTTTTATAGCTCTTGCTTAAAATATTGGACTGAGGAAGGGGGTTTGCTTCTTTTTGCTTTGCTTTTCCCCAGCTGTAATAAGTCTGTTTATCATTCCATGTGTTTTGACTTTCTAGATATGATCTAAACATTTCATTATGTGAACTAATAGACTTGCTTTTAGGATAACTTGAAACTATATGTAACTCTTCTATGGCTCTAGTTAAGGCAACATATAGGATGTTTGTGTTGTCTAGCTCTTGTTGTGTTCTTGTTTCTCTGAATATTTTTTTTGCTGATTCCCCAAAATTTTCAATTGCAGAGCTAAAGGGAACTAAAAGTTCTAAGCTGTTTTTTTTTTCATGGACAGGAAGCCAAACTTTTTTAGAAAAAGATTTGAATGTGGGTGAGTCTGCAAAAGGATATATCACAACTGGGAATTCTAGCCCTTTCGCCTTATGAACAGTCAATATTGTCACTGCGTCCTGCCCTCCGCTCATTGCTGCGCTTATCTTTTCTTTGTTTTTTTCCCAATACTCTAAAAACCCTCTTTCATCTGTTCCGTTTTTTAAAACAAAAACTAAAAGTTCTTCTTTAAAAAACTGAACAAATCCATCATTATTATTATAGTCTAAGCTTAATTTTAAAATAAAGAGATCTATTGCTTTTAATAAAGGGGTGTTTACAAAGTCCTGGAAAGACATCACTCCTAATCTTTCGAAGAATTTAAATATAGGCTCCTTAATTAAGGATTCGAAGAATAAATACGAATCTTCTGGTCTCAATTTTTCAATTAAAAAATTAATTACAGTCTTTCTAGACATCTTATTTGTCGGGGCTATTCTAAGCCTAATCAGTTCAATTAAAAACTTTACTTTGCTTGAGCTTTGTAGTAAAAGTGTTTCGGATGAAATAATGGGTATGTTTTTTGAAATCAAATAAGCGGCTAAAATAGAGGCCTGCACCCTTGTTCTAACTAAAACGCCTAAATCCAAATACGCAAACCCTCTTGTCTTACATGATGTAATTTTTAATAAGGTTTTCTCTAAAAATTCTTTTTCCCAATTCTTTTTTACAAACTCAATTGACACATGCCCGTCTTCCGTTTTATCGGTCTTTTGCTCTACTCCTAATTGATATATTTGTTTGTTTATGGGGCTTTCCATAATCTCTGAAAGATGTTGAAAAAACCCGTTATTGAATTTTACGATTTCCCTATTGCTTCGGAAATTTTTTGGAAGAGTTTTGTATAATTTAGCAACATTAAAAGGATTTGCTTTTAATAAAAGTGAAATAAATATGTTTGGATCCGCAGCCCTCCATCTGTATACTGATTGTTTAGGGTCTCCAACCAACAACAACGAACCTTGTTTCCCTGCCATTTCTTCTGATTCTAACGAATGCGATATTAATGGTATTAAATTGCTCCATTGTAAAAAAGAGGTGTCTTGAAACTCGTCAATCATATAGTCTTTAAATTTTGTTCCTATTTTTTCATAGATATAGGGCGCTGGATGGTCTTTGATTTCTTCGCATATCCTTTGATTAAATTCTGACAATAATAATTCTCCTCTTTCGTCTTGCATCTCTTTTGATGTTTTTTTGATAAGACTTAACACAGATGCCGGAGTTATTGATAGGCTAAAAGCTTTAACCATGATGGTCTTAAATAAAACGTCTTTTATTTTTTTAAAAATCTCACAAAGACTCTTAAAAACCTTTTCTGCATTTTCTGGGTTTTCAGTAAGGCATTTTTTTGTTATTAAAGTTCTGTTTTCAAAATAATTAGAGATGGTGGCTATATTCACTAATGTCCATTTTTCGTTTTTTAATTTAATTAAAAATTTAGGGAATGAATTTCTTGAGAATATTATTTCCTTTTCTTTAGAGCTTATAATCAACTCCATTTGTTTTGTTAGCGCTATCTTTTCCAGGCTTAGTGCGACTAATCTTTTGTTTATTTCATTTTTTTCATTTAAAAAATCTTCTAAAGTTCTACTTTCTAATTTTTTTATATGTATATAATGACTTTCATTGGTTAATGTTTTTGCCAATTCACGTAAATCAAAGCTTATGTCCCACGACTTCCCTTCGTTTATTTTTTTATTTGCAAAGCCAATTAAAGCATTCGATGTCTTTTTTTCTTCTCCTGTTTGAGCCAAGAGTCTTTCCACGGCTTCATTTATAAAGTCTTCAGAATCTATTATAATTTTAAAATCTGAAGCCAAGTTGAGTTCTTTTGAAAAAGCCCTTATAATATTGTGATTAAAACTATCTAATGTTGAGACTTGAAAGAAAGAAAAATTGTGTAACAAAAGACTGAGTCTCCTTTTTGAAATATTGCAAATTTCTTTTGAGCCTAACCCAACTTCTTTTTTTACTTGCTTAAATAATTCTGAAGGCTGATTAATGTTTTTTAAATCCGTGAAATCTTGAAGGCCAGTTAAAATTCTCGTTTTCATCTCATCAGCAGCTTTGTTGGTAAATGTTAGGGCTAAAATGCCCTTAAAAGCATCTTCTTCTTTTGATTTAATTATCTTGACCAACACTCTACTAGTTAAGGTAAATGTCTTCCCCGAACCTGCAGATGCATTATAAATGTGGAAATTAGTTGTCAAAAAAAATTATATCTGTATAAAAGTACGTGATTATTGTTTAATTTTATAACATAAATAACTCTAATATAAATTCTATCATATGTCTTTTGAACTGCCCGCCTTAAAATACTCCTACGATTCTCTTGAGCCTCATATTGATGCTAAAACAATGGAAATTCATCATGGCAAACACCATGCTGGATACACCAATAATTTGAATAATGCAATTAAAGGAACTTCGATGGAAAACCTCTCAATTGAAGAGACCCTGTCTAAGCTAGATATAACTAATATGGCCGTCAGAAACAATGGAGGGGGCTTTTTTAATCACTGCTTGTTTTGGAATGTTATGAGCCCAAATGGGGGAGGAAATCCTACTGGAAGTTTGATGTCCGCCTTAAATGACTCTTTTGGAAGTTTTGACGAATTTAAACTAGCTTTTTCTAAAGCTGCAGGAACAAGATTTGGTTCTGGATGGGCCTGGCTTTGTGTACATCCTGGGGGCAAACTAGAAGTTTGTTCAACCGCTAATCAAGACAACCCTCTTATGGGCGGTATTGGATGTGGTGGATTTCCAATTTTAGGGTTAGACATTTGGGAACACGCCTATTACTTGAATTATCAAAACAGAAGACCTGATTATATTGCTGGGTTTTTTAATGTTATTAATTGGGAAGCTGTATCGGATAATTTCAACAAGAAAAGATAAGCTTTTTTAATAAGCTCTTTTTTTAACGCCTTCATAAAAGTTAACAAAAGCTTGATTGACTACTTTGTTTCCTCCTGGCGTAGGATAATTCCCTGTAAAATACCAATCTCCTAAATTCTTTGGGCATGCTTCGTGTAAACTTTCTACGGTTTGAAAAATTACGTTGATCTCCGCATTAATTCCATCTTCTTTTAGCATCTTAGATATTTTCATAGAAATTTTGTCATTTGAAAAATCTTTATATATCTCTTTTACTTTATTTTTCATTTCAACCACGGGAAGCTTTAATTCTTCAAGGCATTCTTTGTAGGTTTTTTGTAATAGATCTGTTTTTGTTTCTTTTATTAACTCTAAAACCGCTCTAAAAGCAATAAAATCTTCCATTCTTGCCATGTCAATTCCATAACAATCTGGGTATCTGATTTGAGGAGCGCTTGAAACTACAATTATTTTTTTAGGATTTAGCCTGTCTAATATTTTTAATATACTTTTCTGAAGAGTAGTTCCTCTAACTATACTATCATCAATAATAACCAGATTATCTGTCTTTTTTAATGAGCCATAAGTAATGTCGTAAACGTGAGCAACTAGCTCGTCTCTGTTTATGTCATCGGCTATAAAAGTTCTAAGCTTAGCGTCTTTTATTGCAACCTTTTCAATTCTTGGTTTATTTGACAGTAACTGATCCAGCCTCTTGGGTGTTATTTTGTCTTTATTGTCTACTATTTCTCTTATGGCTTGATTGTGCATATAGTCCTGAACCTCTTGTACGAGCCCATAAAATGAAGTTTCTGCGGTATTTGGAATGTATGAAAAAACCGTATTGACTAAATCGCCTTTTACTCTTTCTAATATCTTAGGAAAAAGCAATTTTCCAAGTTTTTTTCTTTCATTGTAAATTTCCGCGTCACTTCCTCTTGAAAAATAAATTCTCTCAAAAGAACATGATTTTTTTTCAGTTGCCGACAAAACCCTTTCAATTGAAAAATCACCTGATTTTTTTATTATTATACTTTTCCCTGGGTCTAATTCTTTAACCTTATCATAGTCAACATTAAAAACGGTTTGAATTACTGGTCTTTCAGAAGCAATCACAACAACCTCTTCGTTTTTGAAATAATACGCTGGTCTAATTCCTGCCGGATCTCTTAAAAAAAAAGCGTCCCCATGCCCTATTAAACCTGCCATAGCATAGCCTCCATCCCAATCTTTAGAGGCTTTTTTTAATATTTTAGAAATCTTTAGCCTTTTCTCTATTAAGGCTGAAGCTTCCATTTTTCCAACCCCTTCTTTTTTTAATTTTCTATAAATTTTTGATACAGCATCGTCTAAAAAATGACCTATTTTTTCCATTACTGTAATTCCGTCTGCTTTATCTTTTGGATGCTGACCGAGCTTAACTAAATTGTCAAAAAGCTCCTGGTTGTTTGTCATGTTAAAATTCCCCGCAACAATTAAGTTTCTATGCTTCCAATTATTCTGCCTTAAAAAAGGATGTACGCTTTCAATGTTGTTTTTACCAAAAGTTCCATATCTAACATGCCCCAGCATTAACTGCCCCAAATAAGGAGCGTTGTCTGTTTTTTTATTTAAACTTTCGTCGTGAATTTCTTTGTTAATTTCTTGAAAAATTTCTTGAATTGGCTGCTTCCCAACTGATCTTTTCCAATGAATATATTTATCGCCTGGTATCGCATTAAGCTTTACGCTTGCAAAGCCTGCGCCATCTTGCCCTCTGTTGTGCTGCTTCTCCATCATCAAATACATTTTATTTAAACCATAATTTATGGTTCCGTATTTTTTTTGATAAAATTCCAGGGGTTTAAGCAGTCTAATAAGAGCTATTCCGCATTCATGATTAATTTGGTCGCTCATAGGGCAATTTACATTGTCAGTAAAAATAAGTATTTATTTAACGAGCTCTCGGAAAATTCTTAAATTTTTTAAAGAGAGTAGGTTGTAAACTTTTTAAAATTCCTAAGCCTTTCTAAAACCTTGTCTTTTTTTAGGCCTTCCATTGCCCTTGTGCCAAAACTTTCTATACAAAAAGAGGCCATTACTGTGCCGTACACTATTGCGCTTTTAAGTGTTTCGAAATTGATGTCTGAAGATTCTGAAAGATAGCCGCCAAGGGCTCCCGCAAAAGTGTCTCCTGCTCCAGTCGGATCTATTACTTCTTTTATAGGGTATGCTGGGGAAGTAAAAATTTGGTTTTCTCCAAACAACATCGCTCCGTGCTCTCCCTTTTTAATAATTACATATTTTGGTCCTAGATTTAAAATTTCCTCAGCTGCAGAAAAAAAAGATTCTTTGCCTGATAGCTGTTTCGCCTCTTCATCATTAATAACAAGAACGTCTACTCTAGAGATCACTGCGCTTAGTTTTTCTATAAAATTGTCCATCCAAAAATTCATCGTGTCTAAAATTATACACTCTGGTTTAGTAGTAATTTGGTCCAAAACAGATGTCTGAACAAGAGGATGCAAGTTCCCTAAAATAATTATTTCAGCACTTTTAAACTCTTCCGGAACAATAGGATTAAACTCGGCTAAAACATTTAATTGTGTGATAAGAGTGTCTCTTTTGTTCAAGTCCTTGTGGTATTTTCCCTTCCAATAAAACGTTTTTCCTTTAGACACTATTTCTATCGGGCTAATGTCGATCCCTTTGCTTTCTAAAAGGCGTAGATGTTTTGTTTCAAAATCTCCTCCTACAACTGAAACAATCGCTGATTTTGTCTTAAAATGAGCCGTTGCCAAAGCAATATATGTGCCTGCCCCTCCTAATATTTTCCCTGAACTTCCTTTATGGGTTTCAATATCGTCATATGCTACGGTTCCTACAATTAATGTTTTTTTCATAATAATTTTATTTGATCTTGCTGTTCATATCCTTTGTCTATTAAAAGCGTTTCCTTTTTTGAAGCCTCTACCGCTAAACTATCACATCTTTCGTTTTGAGGGTGATCATTGTGTCCTTTTATCCATTTCAGCTTTACGCTATGTTTCTTGTATTCTTTTAAAAATTCAAGCCACAAGTCTATGTTTTTTTTCTTTTTAAAATTGTTCTTTTGCCATGCAAAAACCCATTTTTTTTCAACAGAATTTACTACATATTTTGAGTCCGTATAAATAATTATTTTTTGATTATCTTTTTTTATTTTTTTTAATGCTTCTACCACCGCCAAAAGCTCCATTCGATTATTGGTTGTTTTTCTAAATCCTTCCGAGAACTCCTTAAAGTAATTGGACCCTTTTTGTTCCATAACAATGCCATATCCGCCTGGGCCCGGATTTCCCCTGGAAGAACCGTCTGTATAAACGTGAATTTCTTTATGTTCCATGACTTAATAATTTTTCTATAATTTTCGAAAAAGACTCGTGTTCCATTTTTAAAACTTTCTTAGCTAATGATTCTGGCGTTTCGTTTTCGTCTATCCTTGTTTCTTTTTGATAAATGTTTGCGCCTTCATCATAGTTTTCGTTAACATAATGAATGCTAATTCCTGATTTTAATTCGCGATGTTCAATTACCGTCCTATGGATGTTTTTTCCATACATCCCTTTTCCCCCAAATTTTGGAAGAAGCGCTGGGTGTATATTTATTATTTGCCTTGGGAATTCCTTTATTATTTTTTTTGGTATTTTTAACAAAAATCCCGCCAAAACAATTAGATCTGGCTCTCTCTTTACAAGACTCTCTAAGACTTTGTTCTTAGTTATCAAGTCTGTTTTATTAAACAAAGTATATTCTATTCCAAACGTTTTTGCTTTTTCCAAAACCAATGCTTTGGGGTTGTTACAATATAAATGCTCAACCCTTATTTTTGGATGCTTTTTAAAGTATTCGCAGATTTTTTGAACATTAGAACCCGCTCCCGACGCGAAGAGAACTACCTTTTTATAACTTTTGTGACTCAATTAAACGTTTATTAAATAACAAAATAACACAATTCTATCCCTTAAATCTATTTTAAAGCATGTTCTTTTTGAGTTATTTTTTGAAAAAAGGAGAGATATAATGTAAAGTTTTTTATTTTTGTCGGAACTTTAAAACTAAAGAATTATGTCTGATATTTCATCTCGAGTCCATGCAATCATTGTTGACAAATTAGGAGTCGACGAAAACGAAGTTGTTCCTGCCGCAAGTTTTACTAACGATTTAGGGGCAGATTCTCTTGACACGGTAGAATTAATCATGGAATTCGAAAGAGAATTTGATATTCAAATCCCTGATGATCAAGCTGAAAAAATTGCTACTGTAGGCCAGGCTGTCCAGTATATTGAAGGTTCAAAATAAAAAACTATGGAATTACGGCGTGTTGTTGTTACCGGCTTAGGGGCACTAACGCCTATAGGCAACACTCTTTCTGAATTTTGGCAAGGGCTTGTTTCTGGCCAGAGTGGTGCGGACTATATCACTTATTTTGATGCTTCTAATTTTAAAACTCAGTTTGCTTGTGAGCTTAAGGGTTTTGATCCAGAAAATTTTATGGATCGTAAGCTTTCCAGAAAAATGGACAGATTTGCTCAGTATGCGATTGTCTCTTCTGACGAGGCAATTAAAGATTCTCTAATTAATTTAGAAACGATTGACAAAGATCGTGTTGGCGTTATTTGGGGAGCTGGTATTGGGGGTCTTGAAACCCTCCAAAACGGCGTTCTTGATTATGCCGCCGGCAATGGAACTCCAAGATTTAATCCTTTCATGATTCCTAAAATGATTCCCGATATTGCTCCTGGAATTATTTCTATCAGAAACGGCTTTAGGGGGCCTAATTTTGCCACCGTTTCGGCTTGTGCGTCTTCTGCAAATGCATTAATTGATGGGTTAAACTATATTCGGCTTGATTATGCTGATGTTATTGTCTCTGGAGGGTCTGAAGCTGGGGTTGCTATTTCAGGGATAGGAGGATTTAATGCTCTTCATGCTCTTTCAACAAGAAATGAGGATCCAAAATCAGCTTCTCGTCCTTTTGATAAAGACAGAGATGGGTTTGTTTTAGGTGAAGGGGGTGGCTGTTTAATCTTAGAAGAGCTTGGACATGCCGTTAAAAGAGGGGCTAAAATTTACGCTGAGCTTGTTGGGGGAGGGCTTTCGTCTGATGCTTATCACATGACTGCTCCACATCCTGAAGGGATTGGCGCAATCAAAGTAATGGAAAATTGTTTGAGAGACGCTAATATTGATTTAAAAGATGTTGATACGATTAATATGCACGGAACCTCTACTCCTCTTGGCGATGTTGCTGAAGCAAAGGCTTTGTGCAAAGTCTTTGGAAATCATTTGTATAAAATGAACGTCAACTCTACTAAATCCATGACTGGCCATTTGCTAGGTGCGGCTGGAGCTATTGAGGCAATTTCGTCAATTCTGTCCATACAAAATGGGGTTGTTCCTCCCACAATAAATCACAAAACCAAAGACGAAAACATAGACGAAAACATTAATTTTACTTTTAACATTGCTCAAAAAAGAAAAGTTGATGTTGCTATGAGCAACACTTTTGGCTTTGGAGGGCATAATGCCTGCGTGCTTTTTAAAAGGTTTCCAGATTAATTCTCTCTCTATTATTCTTTCTTAAAATTTACATATTGTATCTTTGAGCATGTTAAATCATGTTTTGTCTCATAATGAACTTGATGATTTTAGTGAGATTTACGCTATTTATAGCTCTGCTGAAGCGTTTGAACTAGCCTTCTCTTTAAATAAAAAGCTGGGGCTGTCCTTTTCAAGGGCAAAGTCTGATTTGAGTTTTAAAAAATATGACGCGCATTTTATGGTTTATAAACATGAAGACAACGACGGGGCTTATAACATGTGGCTTTATTCTAATTCTTTTAAAAAAGAATCTTTTAATGACGCTTCGGAATTATTGTTTAAAGATGAGGTAAAAGAATTTTATTTATTGCCAGAGGTTTCAAAAGCAGATTATCTTTTAAAATATTCTGGAGACCGGGCTCTTATTAAAAATTATGAAGGAAGGCTAGCTTTTGTTTCAGGAATAGTTTCTTCACATAAAATTCCTTCAAAAAAATTAAAGTCTAAAAATAATTTAATTGCTGATTAATGAAATTGAATAAAACTAAAATTGTCGCAACACTAGGGCCCGCTTCTAAATCAAGGCCTATGTTGAAAAGGCTTATAATTGCAGGCGTTGATGTGTTTAGAATTAACTTTTCTCATGCCAATTACAAAGAGACAACGCAAACTGTTTGCGCCATTAGGGCTCTTGGCGCAGAGCTAGGTGTTCACCCCTCTATATTGGGAGATCTTCAAGGGCCAAAAATAAGATTAGGACTAGTGAAGAATGGTGTTTTTGTTAAAAAAGACGATATTATTGAAATTACAACTAAGGAGATTGGAGAAGGAGACGAAAAACGTGTTTCAATAAATTACTTGGATTTTCCTAAGGACGTTAATGCTAATGAAAAAATTCTTGTAAATGACGGAAAGCTCATTTTTAAAGTCCTTATAACTAACAAAAAGGATTTAGTTCAGGCAAAAGTTCTGCAGGGGGGGCTTTTAGAATCTCGCAAAGGAGTTAATCTCCCTAACACCAATCTTTCTTTGCCTGCCTTGACAAAAAAGGATAAAGAAGATGCTTTGTTTGCAATCAAAAATGAATTTGATTGGATTGCGCTTTCTTTTGTAAGGTCCCCAAAAGACATTCTTCTTTTACAAAATTTAATTACTAAAAACTCTGAGTATAAAATCCCTATAATCGCTAAAATAGAAAAGCCTGAGGCTATTGCTAACATCGATAAAATACTCGAAGTGGCTGACGGATTAATGGTTGCAAGAGGAGACTTGGGGCTTGAAATACCTGCAGAAGAAGTTCCTTTAAATCAAAAGCTTTTGGTTTCTAAGGCAAAACACTTTAGAAAACCTGTTATTATTGCCACTCAAATGATGGAATCAATGATCGATAGTCTAACCCCTTCTAGAGCGGAAGTAAATGATGTGGCTAATTCCATAATGGACGGAGCTGATGCGGTTATGCTTTCTGGAGAAACTTCCGTTGGGCAGTTTCCTGTAGAAGTTGTTAATACAATGGAGCGAATTATAAGGCGCGTAGAAGACTCTCCTTTAATAATAACCCCACATAAACTCCCCGAATTAAAATCAAAAAGGCTTGTGACAAAGTCTGTTTGTTTTCATGCCGCTTGTGTCGCCAATGAAATTAATGCCTCTGCGATATCTACCCTAACAAACAGCGGCTACACGGCCTGGCAAATCTCCTCCTGGAGGCCTAATGTTTTAATTCTTGTTTTTACTTCAAACAAAAAAATTCTTTCTCAGTTAAACTTGCTTTGGGGCGTTAAATGCATGTTTTACGATAACTTTGTTAGCACCGATGATACAATTGCAGAAGTTAATAAAATTGCAAAAGCAAATGGGTTTATAAAAAATAATGATATGGTTATCAATTTGTCTGCCATGCCAATTGTTGAAAAAGGAGAGGTAAATACTCTTCGTATTTCTAAAATCTAACGCTAGCTTCTTTTTTGTTTATTTTTGCACTATGGAAACAACTCGACAAAAAAAAATAGCTAGCATTTTACAAAAAGACCTTATTGCTATTTTACAGCGCCTTTTGAAAGATTCTTTGAAAAGCTCTATTCTTGCATCTGTCACTAAAGTTAAAATTTCCCCCGATCTTTCTGTTTCAAAAATTTATGTGAGCATCTTTCCTGTTAAATATTGTGATGAAATTTTTGTTTTAATTATGCAAAACAAAAGCGCTATACGAAATTCTTTGGGGATGTTGGTTAGAAATCAAATTCGTCGTGTTCCTAAGTTGTCTTTTTATCTGGACGATTCCCTTGAGCATATAGACAAGGTCGAAAGTGCCCTAAAAAATGGGGCTGATCCTATCAAAAACACTGAGCTTTTAGAAAAAAGAAAAATTCTATAAGTGGGGCTCTCTTCTTTTATATCAAAAAGGTATTTTTTTTCTAAAAGCAAATGGAATGTGGTTAATATTATTAGCCAAGTAGCTTCGTTTGTTTTAGTTATTGCAATTTGTGCTTTTTTTGTTGTTTTGTCTGTTTTTTCTGGATTAAAAAACTTTGGCTTAAATTACTCCAAGGCCTTTGACCCTGATATAAAAATTTCTCATGCTAAATCAAAGCATTTCGATCTTTCTACGCTTCCTTTAAACAAGCTTGCCGCGCTTTCTGAAATTAAAACTTTTTCAAAAATTATTGAAGAAAAAGTTCTTTTGGCTAATCAAGATAAAAACAGCTATGGCTTTTTAACTGGAGTGGATGAAAAATATAATTCTGTAGTTGAGATAGACAGTCTTCTGATTCTAGGCAGGTGGATTTCTCAAGAATTAAACGATGTGGCTGTTAGCATGGCGGTCGCCGACAACTTAAGTTTAGGATTGTTTAATTCAGAGGATGGGCTAACTGTTCTTGTTCCTTTAATAAAGTCCAATAGCGGGCTGATTTCTTCCTCTTTTCGTTCTGATTTTTTCATACCAACAGGCGTTTTTCGTTCAAGTGATGAAAAGGATCTAAAACATGTTTTTACTTCGATTGAATCTGCGAGAACTCTTTTAGGGATTGGTAACGAAACCGTTTCTGGTATTATCATCAAAACAACTGACGACACCAATAATATTAATTTGTCAGCAAAAATAAAAACTCTTCTTGGAAGCTCTTTTCTTGTAAAAACTAAAGAAGAGCTTAACGAAACTTATTATAAAATGTTAAAAGCCGAGGGGCTTATTCTAAATCTTTTAATGGGATTAATTTTGATTGTTGCAATGTTCAATACCGTTGGGGCAGTAATCATTCTGGTTATAGAAAAACAAGAAAACGTTAAAACTCTTTATAAAATTGGTGCTACAAAGCGTCAAATACAAAGTGTGTTTTTTAAACATGGCCTTTTGTTGTCATTCTCTGGCGGTTTGGGAGGCTTGTTCCTTGGGTGTTTAATTGTTTTTCTGCAAGAGTCTTATGGTTTTGTTCTGCTTTCTGGGACCTCAATACCTTATCCTGTTTCTTTTGAGTCACAGAACTTTTTTCTTGTAATTCTCTGGCTCATTTTAGTTAGTGTTATTGGGTCTTATTTAGCCTCTCTTGCAAGTAAAAAAATCACACTATAAGCTCAAATGTTTCTTTTTTGCTTTCTAGCTCTTGAAAAACGTCCATTATATCATCTATAGCGTCCGAAGTCACAAGTCTAGTCCTATAAGGTTTAAAGTTGGGTATGCCTTTGAAATAATTCGAATAGTGTCTTCTTGTTTCTAAAAGCCCTAACCTTTCTCCTTTCCATTTGATGGACATTTCTAAGTGTCGTTTAGCGGTAGTTATTCTTTGGCTTATAGATGGCGACTCTATTGTTTCTCCGTTTTTTAAATACTGTTTTACTTCTTTAAAAAACCAAGGATTTCCTATGGTTGTCCTTCCTATCATGGCGCCATCTAAGCCATATTCGTCTCTCATTATTCTAGCTTTTTCAGGGCTGTTAATATCTCCGTTTCCAAAAACAGGAATACTCATTCTTTGATTGTTTTTAACTTCTGATATTAAAGTCCAATCCGCATTTCCTTTATACATTTGAGCTCTTGTTCTCCCGTGAATGGCTATTGCTTTTGCCCCAACATCTTGTAATCTTTCTGCAACCTCTACAATTTTTATAGAGTTTTCGTCCCATCCTAACCTTGTTTTAATGGTAATAGGTAATTTGGTTCGCTTGCACATTTCCCTAGTTAGCTTAACCATTAAGTCTATGTCTTTTAAAATGCCTGCACCGGCCCCTTTTGACACTACTTTTTTAACTGGACACCCAAAGTTAATATCAATAATGTCTGGCTTAACCGATTCAACAATATCTACCGATTGAAGCATTGAATCTAGGTTTGCCCCAAAAATTTGAATTCCTACAGGTCTTTCTTTTTCAAAAATATCTAACTTCATGACGCTCTTCTGAGCGCTTCTTATTAGGCCTTCACTTGAAATAAACTCTGTATAAACCACATCTGCACCCTGCTCTTTACACAAAGCTCTAAAAGGGGGGTCGCTAACATCTTCCATTGGAGCCAATAAAAGGGGAAAGTCAGGAAGCTCTATGTTGCCTATTTTAATCAAAGGTTTCTTGTTAATTGTTGCAAAAGTAAAATATTAATCTATATAGTTGCTGTACATTAATTGAGTTATATTTGTCGCTTAATTAAATTTAGGCATGAGCTCTATTAGAAACTTCTGTATTATTGCCCATATTGATCATGGAAAGAGCACTCTGGCAGACAGGCTTCTTGATTTCACTGGAGCTGTTAGCTCAAGGGAAAGGCAAGATCAATTATTGGACAACATGGATCTTGAAAGGGAGCGTGGTATTACCATAAAATCTCATGCTGTTCAGATGAATTACTCTAAAAACGGTGAGGATTACGTGTTAAACTTGATTGATACTCCTGGCCATGTGGATTTTTCTTATGAAGTTTCAAGGTCTATCGCTGCTTGTGAAGGGGCTCTTCTTGTTGTTGATGCGGCACAAAGCATTCAGGCACAAACTATTTCTAATTTATATCTGGCACTAGAAAATGACTTGGAAATTGTCCCTGTATTGAATAAAATAGACTTGCCGTCGGCTAATCCGGAAGAGGTTTGTGATGATATTGTCGATTTATTAGGGTGCCAAAAAGAAGAAATCATTCATGCTTCTGCTAAAACCGGCCTTGGGATTGAAAAAATTTTAGACGCTATAATTAATGTCGTTCCAGCTCCTAAATCTGACAGTAACGCTCCTTTAAGAGCATTAATTTTTGACTCTGTTTATAATTCTTTTAGGGGGGTTGAGACATATTTTAGAGTCTTTTCAGGAAAAATAAGCAAAGGGCAGTCTATTAAATTTATGGCTACTCAAAAAACTTACATCGCTGATGAGGTCGGAACGTTGAACTTAACTCAAACTCCTAAAAAATGTATTGAAGCTGGCGATGTTGGTTATTTGATCACTGGGATAAAAAATGCTAAAGAAGTAAAGGTTGGAGATACTATTATAGAAAAGTATTCTGAACAGGTTGATCGTATTGCTGGTTTTGAAGACGTAAAGCCGATGGTGTTTGCTGGAATTTACCCCGTTGATACAGAAGAATTTGAAGAGCTTCGTTCTTCAATGGAAAAGCTTCAGCTTAATGATGCCTCATTAGTTTTTATCCCTGAGAGTTCTTCTGCTTTAGGGTTTGGTTTTAGGTGTGGGTTTTTAGGCATGCTTCATTTAGAAATCATCCAAGAACGCCTGGAAAGGGAGTTTAATATGTCCGTTATCACTACTGTTCCTAATGTCTCTTATCGAGCTTATACTAGAAAAAACCCTGACTCAGGTATTCTTGTCAATAATCCTTCTGATCTTCCAGATCCAAGCAGCATAGACAGGGTAGAGGAGCCTTATATAAAGGCTTCCATTATAACAAAATCGGATTACGTTGGAAATGTTATGGGCCTGTGTATTGAAAAAAGAGGTCAAATACTGGGGCAGACTTACTTAACTACTCAAAGGGTAGAGCTTACTTTTGAGATGCCACTTGCTGAAATAGTGTTTGATTTTTATGACCGTCTTAAAACCGTTTCTAAAGGTTATGCTTCTTTTGACTATTCTCCTATTGGAATGCGAAAATCTAAACTTGTTAAGGTGGATCTGCTTTTAAACGGGAATTCTGTTGATGCGCTTTCGTCTTTAATTCATTATGATAATGCTCATAATATTGGTAAAAAAATGTGCGGGAAACTTCGTCAATTAATTCCTCGCCAGCAATTCGATATTCCAATTCAAGCGGCAATTGGCGCGAAAATAATTTCTAGAGAAACAATTAAAGCTTTAAGAAAAGATGTTACTGCAAAATGTTATGGTGGAGATATAACACGAAAAAGAAAACTTCTTGAAAAACAGAAAAAAGGAAAAAAGAAGATGCGTCAAATAGGTAGCGTGGAAATTCCTCAAGAAGCTTTTATGGCGGTTTTAAAGCTCAACGATTAAACCTTTTTTTTTAGTTGCCGTCATATACTAAACGCCTTTGTATGAAAAAATCGTTCTTTGTGCGCGTTTTTCTAGCTGCGGATAGATACTTCAAAAAAACTATTCGACTATGCCACTTTTTATAATATCACCTCTAGCAACTGGCATTTTTTAACTGGAGAAAAGTCTAAAATATACTCTTTGGCTAGACAATCTTATTTTGCTGAAGAAGATTTTGGCTTTTCAAAAGACAGTACTCAGTTTCTTCACACAGAACATTTTATTTTAGTTGATCGGCACTTAGAGCTAGAGGCGCAACAATTAATTAAAGATATTGTTGTTTTAAAAAACTCTTTATGAGGTTTTTGGTTTAAAAGCTTTATTTTTATTTAAATGAAAAAATTAGAAAGAAGCGTGTCGTTGCCTTATGTAATTGCAATTACCATTGGCGGAATGCTAGGAAGTGGGATTTTTGTGCTTCCTGGATTTGCAGCAAGCCTAACCGGATCCTCTGTTTGGCTAGCTTATTTAATCTCAGTCTGAACTAGCAACTGCCATGCCTAGTTCTGGAGGAGCTTATGTTTATATTGAGCGCGCCTTTGGCCCTTTGTTTGGAACTATTTCAGGGATTGGCCTTTGGTTGTCGTTGTTATTAAAAAGCTCTTTTGCTTTAATTGGATTAGGCGCCTATTTAGCTGTTTTAATTAATCTTGACGACAACCTAACTAAACTTGTCGCTTTAGGGTTTTTGTGTTTTATCATGTTTTTAAATGTTTTTGGAGTTAAAAAAGTTGGAAAAGTTCAACTTGTTGTTGTTAGTATAAGCTTGATTTGCCTTGTGTCTATCTTTTTAATTGGTTTTCCTTTAGTTAAGCCCGACTATTTAGCTCCTTTTCTTTCTAACGGAAACACAGGCCTGGTCTCAACCGTGGCTTTTGTTTACATTTCTTATGCAGGGGTTACTAAGGTTGCGGCAATTGCTGGAGAAATTAAAAACCCTGACCGTAACCTTCCTTTGGCGATGATTCTTTCGCTTGTAACCATTGCCAGTGTTTATGTTTTTATTGCTTTTGTCCTTGTGGGCAACATTCCTATTAAAGATCTTGCTACAGACATCCGCCCTATTCATACTATTTCCAATATCATAGGGGGTAAGTATTTTGGCTATGCCGCCGCCGCTGTTGGCGTTCTTACACTTATGTCTATGGCTAACTCTGGTGTTTTGGCTTCTTCTAGGTTTCCTTTTGCAATGGCCAGGGACAAACTGCTGCCTTCTTTTTTAGAAAGGCTTCATTCTAAATACTTAACCCCTGTTCTTTCTATTTTAATAACCTGTATAACAATGGCTTTTGTAATTATCTTTTTAGACATTGTAAAAATAGCTAAGCTGGCCAGCGCCTTTATGGTTATGATGTTTATTTCAGTTAATTTTTGTGTGATTATTTTAAGGGAAACTTCTGCCCAGTGGTACAATCCCTCGTATAAGTCGCCCTTATATCCTTTCCTTCAGCTTTTTGGGGTTTTTAGCGGTTTTATTCTTCTTGTTTTTCTTGGTTGGATGCCGTTTTTTGCAATTCTGGCCGTTTCTACTCTAGGTGTTTTTCTTTATTTTTTTATTGGGAAAAATGCCACCAGAACGGGGATATTAAAAAATTACGGCCACAGGCCTGCTCTTTTTTTGTTTTATAAAAAAAACAGGCGAAAGTTAAAAAAAGCGGGGAGGTCTCTTTCAAAAAATCTTGATGGCAAGCTTGTGTCAAATGCAGGGGTGGTGGTTCCTTTGCTGGGGAATGAGAACTCTGCCGAAATGCTTGCCGAAATGGCCTCTGCCATTAATCCTAGAGATTCTGTTCAGGTGGTTAATATTACTGAAGTCTCCAAAGGTTGTTTCTATTGCAAGAAGGCTTAAAAAACTTTCCTCGTCACAGAATTTAAATATAGATTTCGAATCTGTCGTGACTCACGAAGTCTCTAACACTGTCGCTCAATTAAGTGGTCAAACTAATTGCGATTGGCTTGTGATGGGTTGGAACGGAAAAGCTCATAGTGGACTTTTAATTCGAAACCCTATTGGTTGGCTTTTAGCTCATGTCAATTCTAATTTTGCCTTATTTAAAGATAGTGGTATTAAAAATATCAGCCGGGTGTTAATTGCTCTTCGTCCAGGAAGAAAAGATAAAAATTTTCTTGCTATAGCGGAAAGGGTTTGTGCTTTTTATGGCGCTTCTTTAACGCTTCTACATATTGTTACTCCTTCTTTTTCGAAAAAAGCAACCACAAACATGGAGTCTAAGTCTGTTCAGCTTTTGTCTGGGCTTAAAATAAAGAGTGATTTGAAAATTGTTAAAAGCGAAAATCCTCTTAGTTCTATTTCTTCTATTTCTTCTGATTATGATTTGTTGATATTAGGCGCTCCAGAAAAAGACAGCTGGATTAGTGTTCTTTTTGGGGCAGGTAGAGATAAATTTACAGAAAATTCTGCCTGCTCTGTTTTAAGGCTTACAATGAAAAACTAATTGTTTAAATTAGCTGTTATTTAATATGAGAATACACCCCCTAGAGGCTGGAAATTTTAAACTAGATGGTGGCGCCATGTTTGGGATTGTGCCTAAGGCGTTGTGGCAAAAGACGAATCCCGCAGACATTAATAATATGATAGACATGGGCTCTCGCTGTATGCTTGTTGAGGCTGGAAATCGTCTAATTTTAATTGATGTGGGAATGGGGGACAAGCAGCCTGAAAGTTTTTTTAAGTTTTATTACCAGTGGGGCGATTTCAATTTAAAATCTTCAATAAATAAAGTGGGGTTTTCGTGTGATGATATTACAGATGTTTTTTTTACACATTTGCATTTTGATCACTGTGGTGGAGGTGTGATTTGGGACAACAGCAAGGCCTTCTTAAAGCCAATGTTTAAGAACGCTCACTACTGGAGCAACGCAAAGCACTGGGAGTGGGCCACAAAACCCAACCCAAGAGAAAAGGCTTCTTTTTTAGAAGAAAACCTAACGCCTATCCGTTCTTCTGGTTGCTTAAAGTTTGTGCCTGGCCATTCTAGCGGCTTTGAATACAAAGATTGTTTGGGGTTTGATGTTTTATTTGTTGACGGTCATACGGAAAAGCAAATGATTCCTAAAATTACATATCAGGGGAAGACCCTTGTTTTTGTGGCTGATTTAATTCCAACCGCTGGACACATTCCTGTCCCTTATGTAATGGGTTATGATACTCGTCCTTTATTGTCAATGGAAGAAAAAGGTGTGTTTTTAAAAGAAGCTGCTGACAATAATTATTATCTTTTTATGGAACACGATGTTCACAACGAAATTATTACTTTAAAAAACACTGAAAAGGGGGTTCGTTTAGATAAAGTTTATACTTTTAACGAACTATTCTGTTAAAACCTCTTTTGTGATGAAAAACATTTTCTTTCTTTCTTTTGTTATTCTGTTTTCATGTTGTTGTTTTTCTCAAAGCAACTGGCAACAGCACGTGGAATATGAGATGAAAATTGATTTAGACGTAGATACTTTTGTTTTTGATGGTGATCAAGAGATCGTTTATACCAACAATTCTCCTGACACAATACACAAGGTTTATTATCATCTTTTTTTTAATGCTTTTAGGCCGGGCAGTCAAATGGATCTTCGTTCTTTAAATATTGCCGATCCTGACAGAAGGGTCAAAGACAGAATAAGCCTCTTAAATGAAAACGATTTTGGAAAAATGACCGTTTTAAGCCTTAGCCAAAATGGAGATTCTATTGACTTTGAAGAACAAGGCACTATTCTTTTGGCTAGATTGAAAAAGCCTTTATTACCAGGTAAAAAAACTAAGTTGCGCATGTCTTTTCAAGGAAAGGTTCCTAAACAAATTAGGCGCTCTGGGAAAAACAATAAAGATGGGGTGGCTTTGTCGATGACCCAGTGGTATCCTAAGCTTGCTGAATATGATTTTGAGGGCTGGCACCCCAATCCTTATATAGCAAGAGAATTTCATGGTGTTTGGGGGAATTATACTGTTTCTATAACAATTGATAAAAACTATCTCATTGGTGGAACTGGCTATTTGCAAAATCCTCAAGAAATTGGACATGGCTATGAAAACCCGACTAAGCCGCTTAAAAGGTCGGATGGCCAAAAACTTACTTGGCTGTTCTATGCGCCTAATGTTCATGATTTTGCGTGGGCTGCCGACCCTGACTTTACCCATGATGTTGTTAAAGGCCCTAACGAAGTAGATCTTCATTTTTTATATAAAAAACATCCTGAAAATTGGAAAAAACTTCAACAACACAGTATAGAATTAATGGCTTTTTTTAATGAGAAGATAGGCTCTTACCCTTGGAAACAGTACTCTATTATTCAGGGGGGTGATGGGGGAATGGAATACGCTATGTGTACCTTAATTACTGGAGGGGAGCGTTATAAAAGCTTGTTTGGAACTACCTCGCACGAAATGGCGCACACGTGGTTTCAGCACATTTTAGCAAATAATGAAGCTAAGCATCCTTGGATGGACGAGGGCTTCGCTAGTTATATCGACGCTCTTGCGGCAAGTGTTGTTTTAAAAAAAGAAGTGAAAAACCCTTTTTCTCAGTCATACCAAAGTTATAGGCGTCTTGCTAACTCTGGAATGGAGCAGCCTCAAACCACCCACTCTGACAGGTATAAATTTAATGCTGCTTATGGTGTTTCGGCATACAGCAAAGGAGCTGTTTTTCTTGCTCAGCTGGGCTATATAATAGGAGAAAAGGTTTTAGAAAACACCCTGCTGCGGTATTATGATACGTTTAAATTTAAACACCCTACTCCTAATGATTTTAAAAGAGTTGCGGAAAAAGAATCAGACATGGAATTGGAGTGGTATTTAAACGATTGGACCAGAACAACTGGTGTTATTGATTATTCTATTGATTTTATAAATAATAAAGTTATACTAAAACGTATTGGTCTTATTCCTATGCCTATAGAGGTAGAGGTTGTTTTTGAGGGTGGCGAAAAAGAATTTTATTATATTCCTCTTGACTTAATGAGGGGAATAAAAAAGGGCTTAAGCCTTGAGGCTGTTGTAACTCCTGTTTGGGGCTGGGCAAACCCTAATTATAGCTTTAAAATTACTTCTAATAAGCCCGTTTCTTCTGTTTCAATTGACCCTTCTGGTCTTTTGGCAGATGTTGATTTAACCAATAACTTTGTTTCTTTTTAACGTGTTTTCTTTAAACAAACTCTCTTCTTTAAAAAACAAAACAGATATAGATCTTCTTTTTACAAATGGCCTTTCTTTTTCTTCTGGGCCTATAAAGGTGTATTATTTAAAAAGCTCTTCTAAAAAATCTTTAAAAGTGGGGTTTTCTGTTCCTAAAAAACTTCTTCCTTTGGCTGTAAAGAGAAATCTTGTTAAAAGGCGTTTAAAAGAGCAGTTTCGACGTTTGCCGGATTCTTTTTTTGTTAATTCTTCAGGAAGTTTATTTGTTGTTTATGTTAGCTCGACCGTAAGCGAAAGCTCTTTGATTTCTTCTTTTTTAAAAGAAGTTTTAACTAAGGTGCTCCATTAATATGTGTGGGATTCCGTCCTCTAAATACTCTTCTCCTTTTTCTTTAAACCCGTGGGTTTTATAAAACTTTATTAAATGTGCTTGTGCTGATATTTTAATTTTTGTATTCGCCTCTCTTCTTTTTATTGCTTTTACACTTTCGCAAACGAGCATGCTTCCTATTCCTTTTTTTCTAAACCCTTTTTTTACAAGAGTTCTTCCAAAAGAGGCTTCATTAAAAAAATAATCTCCAGATTTAAAAAGCCTAGAATACGCTATTATTTTTTTGTTTTTTTTTCCTAATAAATGAATCGCCTTCTGGTCTTTCTTGTCAATATCTTGATAAGCGCAGTTTTGTTCAACAACAAAAACTTTTGATCTTATTCTTAAAATTTCATGCACCTCTTCTTTATTAAGCTCTTGCCATGTTTTGCTTTCCCAAAATAATTGTTTCATACCGTTTCTTTGTATTCACATTGATTAAATTCTGGGGTTAGGTTGGTTGAGTTTATTCCAAATTCCTCTTTTAGCATTTTTTCTATTTTTTTAGAAATTTTTTCAAACTCTGAAATTGTGGTGTTATTTGTTAATAATATGTGTGCTTCAAAAATTGTTTTGTGTTCGTCTAATTTCCATAGACGGACTTTGTGAACGTTTTTAACTTCTGGATTTAATAGGGTTTTTCTAATAATTTTATCAATGTTTATTTTTTTAGGAGCAAACATCATTAATATTTCTGTTGTCTCTTTCAAAATAATTATACTCATATATATTAAATATGCTGAAATAATAAACGTTAAGATTGTGTCTATTGTATAAATTTTAAATTCTTTTATAAGTATTCCTCCTATCAAAACCGCAACAGAGGTTAAGGTGTCAGACAGCATGTGGAGATATGCTGACTTTAAATTAAGGTTTTTTTCTTTCCCTTTATGAAGTAAAGCTGTTGAAAAAGCATTGCCTAAAATTGCTAAAGAAGAAAACCAAATTACGTAGTTATAGTTTATTTCTTGCGGAAAATTTAATCGTTTTACTGCTTCTATAATTAAAATTATTGATACGGCTAAAAGGGCTAATGAATTAACAAATGCTCCTATTATTTCTGCTCTTTTATACCCAAATGTTTTTGTTTTATTTGGTTTTCTGTCAACAAGCGCGTTGGCTATATAGCTAACTATCAACGAAACACTGTCAGATATGTTATGAATTGCGTCCGAAATAAGGGCTATGCTCCCCGAAATTATTCCCCCTATCATTTGTGCCGTAGATATAATTACATTAATTAAAATGCTTATGGTAAGGGCTTTTTTGTCATTTGTAGAGTGATGGTGGTGAGGCATTATATGGGTATTTTCTTTATTCTCTTTTCGTGTCTTCCTCCTTCAAAGTTTGTTTTTATAAAAACCTCTACCATTTCAATGGCATCGTTTAGTGTTACAAACCGAGAGGGGATGCTTAAAATATTTGCGTCATTGTGCGTTCTTGCCAACTCTGCTATTTCTTTGTTCCAACACAAAGCCGATCTAATTTGTTGGTGTTTGTTGGCGGTCATATTTGCTCCATTTCCGCTTCCACATATAATTATTCCTTTGTCTACTTCTTTTTTTTCCACTTGTTCAGCAACAGGATGAATATGATCTGCATAATCCACGCTTTCGTTTTTATTTGTTCCGTGATTATATACTGTTATTTGTTTGTTTTTTAAAACCTTTACTATTTCTTTTTTATAATATGTTCCTGCATGATCATTTCCTATGGCTATTTTCATTTTGTTAATTTTTAGTTGAAAGGTTGTTCATTTTATTTAATAACTTCATCTTTTATTGATTTTATTAATAAAAATTGATTTTATTCTTTTTTGTTATTTAATTACAAACAAAAATACCATAATTATTAACTCTCTTTTTTTTTTAATCAATTAACATTTTTTTAATGAACAGTCTATTAATATCTTTTTTAAGTTCTTTTCTTTCAATTGTTTGTCTTTTTTTGTTTGTTTATTTTATGTTAATTATTCTTCTTTAAATTTAATTCTGTTTTTTTTATTGTACATATTAACAAGCTATAATAGTGTTAAAATATTTATTTAAATTTTAATTTATATAATATAGATTGTTAATTATTCTTTATTCCTTCTTTAAACTAAATAAAAGTAACTTAGCAAAAAAACTAAATGAATAAAAATGAAGGAGAGTTATTAAATAACCACATTCTTTCTATTTTTAGAATAAATCCAAAAAAAAAATTTAATTATAGACAAATTTTAATTAAACTACCAAAAAAAGAGAATTCAAACCAAGTTAAAAAAAGCTTGTTTTTTTTAGAACAAAACAAGAAAATAAAACAAATAAACCCAGGTTCTTACGTTCTTTTAAAAAACAAAAAAATTATAAAGGGAATTTTTGATAAAACAAAAAAGGGAAGCGGATATATAATTCAAGAAAACGTAGATAAAGATGTGTATGTTTCAGAAAAAAACACCAACAAAGCTTTTGATGGAGATTTTGTAGAATGTGTTTTAATTTCTAACAGAGAGGCAGAAATAATAAAGATTATTGAAAGAAACAAAACAACTTTTGTAGGTGTTGTTTATATAAAAGAAAACAAAATATTTGTAGAAGCATCTTCTTTAAAAGACAAGCTTTCTTTTAGAATTCCTAATAATAAAACAGCCAATAACAACGATCTGGTTGTTGTAGAATTTAATAATTGGGAAAAGGAACTGCCTGAAGGAGAAATAGTTAAAATTATAGGAAAAAAAGGTGTAGTAGAAGATGAAATGCATGCTATTTTAGAAGAATTTGAATTGCCTTATGAATTTTCAAAGGAATTAGAAAATGAAGCCAAACAATTAGAAAAATTACAAAACGAAAGGGAAACAAAAAAAAGAAAGGACTTAAGGAATATAATAACAATAACAATAGATCCAGATGATGCAAAAGATTTTGATGATGCTATTTCGGTTAACCATAAAGAAAACAGCCTAATAGAGATAGGAATACACATAGCAGACGTATCTCATTTTTTACAAAAAAACACAAGACTAGACAAAGAGGCTTATAAAAGAGCAACATCAGTTTATTTAGTTGATAGAGTAGTGCCAATGCTTCCAAAATTTTTATCCAACAACTTGTGTTCTTTAAAACCCAACGAAGACAAATACACTTTTTCTTTTGTTTTTACATTTAACAAGGAAAATAAAATAACAAAAGAATGGTTTGGAAAAACAGTGATTAATTCTAACAAAAGATTAACATACAACGAGGCACAACATATAATAAAAAGAAAAACAAACATTATACCTTTAGAAATATCACTATCTAAGAAACAAGAAAAAATAGACACAAAAATTAAAGAAGCAATAGAAACCCTAAACACAGTTGCAGAAAAACTAAGAGAAAAAAGAAGAGAAAAAGGATCAATATCTTTTAATAAAAAAGAAGTAAAATTTGTTTTAAACAAAAAAAAAGAGCCGATAAAAACAATTTTAAAAAAATCTTTAGAAGCCAATAAGCTAGTAGAAGAATTTATGCTTTTGGCTAACAAAAAAGTGGCAGAAGTTTTTGTAAAAAACAAACAAGCTAAAGGGGTGTACAGAATACACGATCAGCCTGACGAACAAAAAATAATAACTCTAGAAAGAGTAGTTAAAAAATTAGGATATAAACAACAGTTAAAAAACACAAAGAATCTAAACTCTCAACTAAATAGCTTACTAAAACAAACCAACAATAGTCCAGAACAAAACCTTATAGATACGCTAGTAATTAGAAGCATGAGCAAAGCGAAGTATTCAACCAACAACATTGGTCATTTTGGATTAGCCTTTGAAAAATACACACACTTTACTTCTCCAATTAGAAGATACCCTGACGTAATTGTACATAGGATATTAGAAGGAATATTAATGAATCAAATTCCAAATCAGAAAGGTCTAGAAGAGCAGAGTGTTCATTGCTCACACAGAGAGGAGCGCGCAACAAAAGCAGAAAGAGCTTCAATAAAATATATGCAAGTTAAATATATGTCTTCAAAAATTAATCAAAATTTTGTTGGAATTATATCAGGGATTACCGAAAGGGGAATTTTTATAGAAACCAAAGAAAATAAATGCGAAGGGTTTATTAGAATTAAAGATATCCCAAACGATTACTTTGTTTATAATGAAGGGGAATTTTTGTTATTAGGAAGACATACAAAAGAAGAATATAGGCTTGGAGACGAAGTTTTAATTAAAGTTAAAAGCACAAATGAAGACAAAAAACAAATTGACTTTATATTAAAAGAAAAACTGTAATTTTATAAAAACCCCTAATTAATGAAAGGCCTCCTCATCTTTTTCTTTTTCTTTCAAAACGCCTTTAGCCAGCCCGCACAAAAAATTATTTTAGGAGACTTTAATGAACTAAAAGTCTATGATGGATTAAATGTTGTTTTAATAAAATCTGACACAAATACAGCAACAATTTCAGGAGATAACCAAAACAAGGTTTTGGTTATTAATAAGTCAGGAATTTTAAAATTAAAAATGGAATGGTTCAAAAGGCTTAAAGGAGAAAACACAATAGTTCGTATTGAACACAAAACCCCAATTTTATTAATAAAAAGCACACAGGGGTCAAAAGTTGTTTCTGAAAACCCTATAATTCAATCCACCCTTTATTTAAAAGCAGGGTCGGGGGGCCAAATAAGTGTCTTTGTAGAGTGTGAAAAAACAAGAAGCATTGTGGTTTCTGGAGGAACAATAACCTTAAAAGGGAAAACGCGCTCACTAGAAGCAAAGGCAAGGTCTGGGGGCGAGTTACATGCACCTAACCTAATAAGCAACCAAACAAAAGCGAGCGCCTCTACCGGGGGAGTTTGTAGTGCTTTTGCGAAAAACGTTTTTGAGGCAGATGCTTCATTGGGCGGGGAAATAAAAATATATGGTTCCCCAAAAACATTAATACAACAATCTTTTTTAGGGGGAATAATAAACCAAATTAACAAAGATGAGTGAATTTTTACCCGCCATACCTATTGGAATTTTGTTGTCGTTTACAATTGGACCGGTGTTTTTTTCTGTCTTAGAAACCAGTATAAGTAAAGGGGTAAAGGCGGCAATCTTTGTAGACCTGGGGGTTGCCCTTTCAGACATTGTTTTTTTTGCAATAGCATACTTAAGTACCAATAGCCTGTTTTCCTCAATCCAAGAAAACCCATCTTGGTATTTATTAGGAGGGGTCTTATTAACTTTTTACGCGGGAGTTAGTTTAATAAGGATAAGACAAGGCAATAGTCCTTCGGCGAAACTTAGTTCCGACAAAGAAGAGGAGTTGAATTTTTTCACCCTCGCCTTGAAGGGGTTTTTGCTTAATATAATTAATTTTTCTGTTTTGTTTTTTTGGGTTGGTGTTGTTATTGTTTTTGGCCCAAAACTTGAGATGTCACAGACGAAAATAATTATGTTTTTTTCTGTTATAATGGTCACCTATTTAATAGTAGATATGGGCAAAATTTACCTAGCACAGCAGCTTAAAGCTAAACTTACAAAAAGGGTTATAACACAAATTAAGCAAGGCGTGAATTTCTTTATATTAATTTGCGGAGTTTTTTTGGTAGTAAAAGGGCTGTCTTAAAAAAGAGGCACCGAGCGGATTCGAACCGCTGTACAAGCTTTTGCAGAGCTCTGCCTAGCCACTCGGCCACAGTGCCTTTTCTAGCGCAAAAGTACGGTTTTTTAAAAGTCCCTTTCTCTTTTTTTTGTTATTTTTACAGAGACTTTTTCCACGTCACCATTAATTGGCGGACGTAGCTTGCTGACACGAACAGAGACTTCGTACACTCTTTTTTCTTCATTCAAAACCCTAGAGCATATTTTTTTTACAACCGTTTCTAACAGCTTACAAGGAACAGCCATTTCTTCTTTTATAATACGGTTTAAAAACACGTAATCAACAGCGTCAACAAGGCTATCTGACAAGGGGTTTTTCGCCAAAGTTGTTTTAGCCCAAAGATCAACTAAATATTCCCCACCTATTACAGATTCTTCTTTTAAACAACCGTGTGAGGAAAAGCAGCGAACGTTTTTTAAGCTTATTTCTACCATAATTAATAAAACAAAGATAACAGAAACAAAGAATATCAGGCAGGAATTATTTAACTTTACGCAGTTATATTAAACATCTTTTGAGCGAAACAAAGCATTTTATAGAACATATTATAGACGAGGATATTTTAGAGGGATTTCCAAGGTCTAAAATTAAATTTAGATTTCCTCCTGAGCCCAACGGCTATCTTCATATTGGCCATGTTAAAGCAATTTGTGTCAATTTTAATTTAGCAAAACAATATAATGCGCCAATTGTTTTAAGGTTTGACGACACAAATCCAGAAAAAGAAGAACAACGGTTTGTAGAGTCAATAAAAAAAGACGTTTCTTGGCTAGGGTTTAAGTGGTCAGAAGAAAGATTCGCGTCGGACTATTTTGAACAATTATATTTGTGGGCAGAAACATTAATAAAAAACAAGAAGGCATTTATTGATTCACAGTCTTCAGAACAAATGGCGGCTCAAAAAGGAACGCCGACTAATCCAGGGAGAAACAGCCCATTTAGAGACAGGCCTGTTAAAGAAAATCTAGAGCTATTTAGGGACATGAAAGCGGGAAAACACAAAGAAGGCGCACATGTTTTAAGAGCTAGAATAAACATGGAATCTAACAATATGCTTTTAAGAGACCCTGTAATTTATCGGGTTTTAAAAAAAGAACATCCTAGAACCAAAAAAAACTGGGTTGTTTATCCAATGTATGATTGGGCTCACGGAGAGTCAGATTATATTGAACAGATCTCACACTCACTCTGTACGTTAGAATTTAAACCCCACAGAGAGCTATATGATTGGTTTTTAGATCAAATAATAGAACCAAACAAAATACGCCCTAAGCAAAGAGAATTTGCAAGACTAAACCTAAGCCACACCATAACGTCTAAAAGAAAACTAATGCACTTGGTTGATGGCGGACATGTCTCTGGGTGGGACGACCCTAGAATGCCCACTATTTCGGGGCTAAAAAGAAGAGGGTACCCTCCCAGCGCATTGGTTTCTTTTGTTAATGCAGCAGGATTGTCTAAGCGCGAGAACGTTATTGAAGCCTCTTTGTTAGAGTTTTTCGCAAGAGAAGAGTTAAACAAAACTTCACAAAGGGCAATGGTTGTTTTAGACCCGGTCAAAATAATTATTACTAATTATCCAGAAAACAAAACGGAATTGATAAAAACAGAAAACAATCCCGAAGACCTTAGTTCCGGCCATAGAGAAGTGCCTTTTAGTAGAGAAATTTTAATTGAAAAAGAAGACTTTAAACTTGAAGCAAACAGAAAGTTTTTTAGGCTTACTATAGGGAAAGAGGTTAGGTTAAAAAGCGCGTATATAATTTGTGCCAACAACGCAATCTGTGATGACAGCAAAAACATAACGGAAATTCATTGCACATATGATCCAAAAAGCAAAAGCGGAAGTGGCTCAGCAGAAAGTCAAAGAAAAGTAAAAGGAACGCTACATTGGGTTTCTAGTCAGCATTCCGTTAAGGCTGAGATTAGAGAATATGACAGGTTGTTTATAGAGTCATCTCCCGCTTCAGCGAAGACAAACGAGGAATTAGTAAGCATGTTAAACAAAGGTTCGATGAACACCCTGCAGGGCTATGCAGAGCCTTCATTAAAAAAAGCTAGACCAGGAAACAAATACCAGTTTCAAAGAAAAGGCTATTTTGTTGTAGACAAAGAAAGCTCTACGGAAAAGCTAATTTTTAATAAAACGGTCGGATTAAGGGATAATTGGATTAAAAAACAAAAATAAAACCAGCAGGCGGCTTATTTGCCTTTTTTCTCAGCAGCTTTTTTCATAGCTTCTCCAATTTGATTGCTTGCTGTGAAAGAAGCTACCATGTTATTAAGCATCTCTGAACCGGCCTGTGGGGAGTTAGGCAACAAAATTAAATTGCTATTTGTTTCCGCGCCAATAGACTGAAGGGTGTCATAGTGTTGAGTTACCACAATTAGCGCAGATGCCTCTTGAGAGTTTATCCCAACCTTGTTTAAAACCTCTACAGATTCTTCAAGGCCTCTAGCAATTTCTCTTCTTTGGTCTGCAATACCCATGCCCTGAAGCCTCTTGCTTTCAGCCTCAGCCTTTGCCTTTTCAACAATTAAAATCCTTTGAGCATCCCCTTCAAATTGAGCAGCTACTTTTTCTCTTTCAGCAGCATTAATTCTATTCATCGCTTCCTTAACCTGTGAGTCAGGATCAATATCGGTTACAAGAGTTTTAATAATGTCATAACCATAGTTTAACATAGCATCATTTAGTTCTTCTTTAACAGCGATAGCCACATCATCTTTTTTTACAAACACGTCGTCCAGCTTCATTTTTGGCACCACCGCTCTTACCACGTCAAAAACATAAGAAGTAATTTGATCGTGCGGATAGTCTAACTTATAAAAAGCCTCATAAACCTTTTCTTTTATTACCTTATATTGAACAGAAACTTTTAGCTTTACGAAAACATCGTCTTTTGTTTTTGTTTCAACCACCACATCTAACTGCTGAATTTTTAAACTTAACCTTCCCGCAACTTTATCAACTATCGGAATTTTCAATTGTAGGCCAGACTGTCTCGTGCTGGTGAACTTTCCAAAACGCTCAACAAGAGCAGCGCTTTGTTGTTTAACAATAAAAAAAGTTCCAACTATAAGCAGAAACCCAAGTAGAATCATTAAAGGGACGAAAAAAATCATAAGAATGTGTTTTGTAACAGTAAAGATAATAAAAAACAAACACAAAACAATTTGAGGCGAATGTTTTATGTTTTTAACACCTCTAACAAGGTGGCTATTCTTTTAATGCAGGTTTCTTTTTTTAATTCTTGCATTAAAGAAAACAGATCAGGGCCGGAGAGTTCCCCCACCATTGCTAATCGCAACAGCCCGAGCGTTTTTCCAAAAGACCACTCTTTTTTGAAAATTATTTTCTCCAACGAATCTTTTAAGGCTATAGAATTAAAATTACTAATGGTTTTAAAAAAATCAGACAACGATTGTAGTAATAATATATTTTCCTCTGTTTTAAACTTTTTTAAGCTTTTTTCATTATGATTTTCAGGGTCTTTAAAAAAAAACAAAGAAACAGGGAGAAGGTCTGACAAAAGGTTGAGCCGAGGTTTAATTAATGCTATTATTTTAGAGAGATTCTTTTTTAAGGAATCAATTCCTTGATCTATCAATTCTTTTTCAAGCGCAGAAACAAGAATGCAGTCATCTATTAACTGAAGGTGTTGGTGGTTAAACCAGAGATTTTTTTCTGGATCAAACCTCGATCCTGACCTATTCAACCCTTGAACAGAAAAGGAAGGGATTAATTCAGAAAGAGTAAAGATTTCTTTTTCATTTCCTGGATTCCAACCAAGAAGAGACAAAAAATTTATAGTAGCGCTTGGCAAATAACCGCTTTCTTTATATCCAAGAACCTCGTCTTTTTCAGTGACCCATTTAACAGGAAATATTGGAAATCCAAAAAGATCCCCATCTCTTTTTGATAATTTTCCTTTCCCCGAGGGCTTTAGGATAAGAGGAAGATGAATAAATTTAGGTCTATTTTTCCATCCAAAAGCATCATACAACAAACAGTGTAGAGGAAGCGAAGGGAGCCACTCTTCTCCCCTTAGAACATGTGAGATTTCCATAGCGTTGTCATCTACCACGTTTGCAAAATGATAAGTCGGCATTTTGTCACTCTTATACAAAACTTTATCATCCATTGTTTCTGTAGAAACCCGAACCGTTCCTTTTAATAAATCGTTACAAATTACTTCTGTTTTTTCAGGGGTTTTAAATCGGATTACACACTCTGTTCCGGATGCAATTAATTTGTCTACTTCTTTTTTGCTCATGGAAAGCGAGTTCTTTAGCCTTAAACGATTATGCGCATTGTAAATAAACGTTTTCCCTTTTTTTTCATGATTTTTTCGATGAGAATCTAACTCCTCTTTTGTGTCAAAAGCATAATATGCATGCCCACTTTTTAAGAGCTCTTCAATTCGCAGCCCATAAAGCGCTCCTCGTTCACTTTGCCTGTAAGGGCCATATGCGCCCTTATTGTTAGGCCCTTCGTCAACCTTTAGCCCACACCAATTTAAGGATTCAATTATATGTTTTTCACTATTAGCTACAAACCGATTTTGGTCAGTATCTTCAAGACGTAAAATAAAATCACCGCCAAGGCTTTTGGCATATAAGTAATTAAATAAAGCGGTTCGTAATCCTCCAATATGAAGAGGCCCTGTCGGACTAGGAGCAAACCTAACTCTAATTTTTTCAGCCATAGATTTTTTTGCTAAAATACAGTCTTGAAAAGACTTTTTATAGTTTTTGTTGGATTTTCATTCTATCAGGGACCCTAGAGTTCATTATTTTAAACCACAACGGGGGAAGCAGACTTAATAATATAGAAGTGGGATATCCAAAAGGAAGCTGAGGACTTTCTTCAAAACAATCCAGAAGCTGATATTTTTTTGATGACTTAAAATGATGATCACTATGCCTAGTTAACTCATATAAAACAATACGCCCAATACTATGGTTAGAGTTCCATGAATGAATTTTTTGAACACGCTCATATCTTCCCGAGCTATTTTTTAGCCTTCGAAGCCCATAGTGCTCTATGTAATTGATTGTTTCTAAAAACAAAAATGACATAATTCCAACAACTATAGCAAAAATTAAAACTTGTACAGAAAAGAAATAAGAAACGAAAGACAAGTACAACAGCTGCAAAACCACATACCAAGCCATGTCGTTTTTAAAAGAATAAAATCTTGATCCAAAGGCGTTTAAAAGTTCTTTTTGCTTTTTCCAAGCATTAATATATTGCTTTATTACTGAAGAAATCCAAAAAGCATAAACAGTTTGATTATATTTTGCCGTAGCTCCGTCTTCAGGAGTTCCTACATTAAAGTGATGACCAAAATTATGTTCAATATAGAAGTGCATATATAAACAAGGCATTAAAAGCGTTTTGCTTAGCGTTCTTTCAAACACCCCTTTTCTGTGCCCTAGCTCATGGGCAACATTAATTGCGTTAGTCGCCAAGAGAATCCCTGCGCAAGAGGCTATGCCAATCAACTCAACAAAGGAATAGTCTATGGTATACACATTTTTAAAAGTCCAATACAAAAGCCCAAAGACAATAGGGGCGTTTAAATAAAGCATTAAGTCAAACAAATGATCATGTTTTTTGCTTTTTAGCTGGTCCTCAGAAAGATTAGCGGTGTCTTTGCCAATTAAGATTTCGGCAAGCGGAATAATGATAAAAGCAACCAAAACTGCCGAAAAGGTTAACCACCCCCTAGATCCAAGCGCCACAGCAGTCGCTATAGGGATAGTATAAGCGCCTAAGTATTTAAGGTCCCTCATCTCATAAAGATATAAAATAGTTATCAAGTTTTATTATAAGGAACAACACTCTATATTTGTAAAAATTTTTCTAATAAACTATAGTTCATTTGAGGGCAGAATAACACAGTTCTAGAGACAAAGATAAATTAGACAATAACAACAAACAAAAGCAAAGCGCATTTCATGCCGATAGAATATATCTATAATACAGATTTCAGCCTAATAAACGAACCTAAAATTACGTCCTGGCTTAAGAACGTTATATCTTCAGAAGACTTTCTTTTAGGGGAGGTGGTTTATGCTTTTTTTAACGATGATGAGCTAAAAACAATTAATGCTAAACACCTGAAGCATGACTTTTATACTGACGTTATTTCGTTTAACGAAACCACGGGCAAAACAATAAACGGCAATATTGCCATTTCAATTGAAAGGGTGCTAGAGAATTCAAAAGAATATAACGCGTCATTTGAAGAAGAGCTTCAAAGAGTTATGGTTCACGGACTTCTTCATTTTATGGGCTATAATGATAAAACTAAAAAGGGGAAAAGTCAGATGAACAAGACAGAAACCCAAAAAATTAAAATGTTCCACACGGAACAATAAACTATGTTTAATTCAGAATATGACGTTATTGTTGTTGGGGCTGGTCATGCAGGCTCTGAAGCCGCAGCGGCAGCCGCAAACATGGGAAGTAAGACTTTATTGGTCACTATGAACCTTCAAAATATTGCCCAAATGTCATGTAATCCCGCTATGGGCGGCATTGCTAAAGGACAAATCATTAGAGAGATTGATGCGTTAGGAGGGTATAGTGGAGTTGTTACGGACAACACGGCATTACAGTTTAAAATGCTAAATATGTCCAAAGGCCCTGCGATGTGGAGCCCTAGAGCTCAATCAGACAGAATGCGCTTTTCAGAATTTTGGAGAGGAATGTTAGAAAAGACTAAAAACCTTGATTTTTATCAAGAAATGGTTTCTGGCATTTTGGTTAAAGGAGAGAAGATTGTGGGGATTAGCACCTCATTGGGGCTTAAAATCCTGGCAAAATCAGTTATTTTAACGAACGGCACCTTTCTTAATGGGCTAATTCATATTGGCGAAAAACAGTTTGGGGGAGGAAGAGCTGGCGAAAAAGCCTCTTTAGGAATAACAGAAGCCTTGCTTGATTATGGCTTTCTTTCTGGAAGAATGAAAACAGGAACGCCTCCCAGGGTTGATGGCAGATCGCTAGACTATTCAAAAATGACCGTTCAGCCAGGAGATGAGAACCCAAATAAATTTTCATATTTAAACACAACAAAACCTCTTTCCAAGCAGCTTGATTGTCATATGACCTATACAAGCCCAAAGGTTCACAATCTTTTAAAAGAAGGCTTTGATAGGTCGCCAATGTTCAACGGCTCTATTAACAGCACAGGCCCTAGGTATTGCCCCTCAATTGAAGACAAGATTAATAGGTTTGCAGACAAAGATCGTCACCAAATTTTTGTTGAACCTGAAGGGCGGAATACAGTTGAGGTTTATGTAAATGGGTTTTCAACATCGTTGCCAGAAGACATACAGTTTAAGGCGCTTAGCCTTGTAAAAGGCTTTGAAAAGGTTAAGTTTTTTAGGCCAGGCTACGCTATTGAATACGACTACTTTCCTCCTACTCAACTTAAAAACAGCTTAGAGACGAAACCTATTTGTGGTTTGTTTTTTGCTGGTCAAATTAACGGAACAACAGGATATGAAGAGGCTGCAGCACAAGGTCTAATGGCAGGAATTAATGCACATTTAAAAATTAACAAAAAAGAACCTTTAGTTTTAAAAAGAGACGAGGCCTATATAGGGGTTTTAATTGACGATCTTATTACCAAAGGAACAGAAGAGCCCTACAGAATGTTCACCTCTAGAGCAGAATACAGAACATTATTAAGACAAGATAACGCAGACTTAAGGCTGACCCCTTTATCACACGGACTAGGGCTAGCCTCTAAAGACAGGCTTAAAAATGTTGAAAAAAAGAAAGCAGGAACAGATTCTTTCGTGTCTTTTTTTAAAAAAACCAGCATACAGCCAGAAGAGATCAATCCGATTTTAAAAGACAAAAACTCCTCTGAGATAAAACAATCGGTGAAGCTTTATAAAGTTTTTTCTCGCCCTAATTTAACCTTGTCGGACATGTTAAAGTTAAGTTCGGTAAAGGAATTTCAGTCTTCAAATGAATTAAACAAAGAGGTTTGTGAACAAACAGAGGTTCAAATCAAATATTCGGGATATATAGAAAAAGAAAAATTAAATGCAGAAAAATTAAATCATTTAGAAAACATTAAAATCCCAACAAGTTTCGTTTATTCTAAAGTAAAATCTTTGTCTGCGGAAGCTGTTCAGAAATTAAACAAAATAAAGCCCACAACCCTTTCGCAAGCGTCTAGAATTAGCGGAGTTTCTCCGAACGACATAAGCGTTCTTATGGTATATATGGGAAGATAAGAAATGTTCCACGTGGAACAAGACAAATAAAATGAAAAACAAGGAGCACATTGTTGTTAAGGACCACTTTTTGACACAAGAAGAATTCGTGTTAATAAAAGACCCTTATACAAACATGCTTAGAACAACGCCTAAACCACCAGAAGGCGAGCTAGGAAAATACTACGAATCCTCTGATTATGCTTCTCACAACAGTTCTAAAAAACCCTTTTTTTCGCAACTATATTTTATAGCCAGAGCATTTTCAATGTGGCCCAAAACTTTGATGATTTCAAAATATTTTGAGACTCCCAAAAAAGCATTAGACGTTGGGTCAGGATCCGGAAGCTTTGTTAAGGCGCTAACAAAAAAAGGGTGGAATGCTGTTGGACATGAGCCAAATGTAAAGGCTAGAGCTCAAGCCGAGAAAGAGGGTGTTGTGCATATTACTAGCCTGAACAACGTAGGAAGCTCGGAATACGATCTGATTGCTTTTTGGCATTCTCTAGAACATGTTTTTTTTCTTGAAGACACTTTAAAAAAAACGATTAAAGGCTTAAATAAAAACGGAATGATAATTATAGCTTGCCCTAATTATAGGTCTTGGGACGCAAGACACTATAATTCTTTTTGGGCTGCTTACGATGCCCCGAGACATCTTCGTCATTTTGCGCCAGATTCGCTAAAGAAGATTCTTACGCCAATGGGAATGAGACAAATTAATCAATGGCCTCTCTTGTTAGACGCGATTTATGTCTCAATGCTTTCGGAAAAAAATTTAAAAAACCGTTTTTGGTTTATTAAAGGGCTGGCTTGTGGTTTATACTCAAATATTGTTGGGCTTTTAAACAAAAATTATTCTTCACACATTTATCTTTTCAAAAAAAAGCTTTAAAAATCGGGTTAAGCGGGGTCTTTATATAAATAGAAGAAACTCACGCACAGAGACTTTAATGTGCGCATAAAACCAAAAAATAATAAGCAAACTTTAAGATTTGTGGAATATCCACAAGACAAAAACAATGCGAGGGTAAATCTTGGAAACAACTATTTTTTATGAAGAAGGCGAGTAAGCTTTAAAGAGAGGTCCATAAAAATCATATTAGAATTTCCGTTAGATTGAATGTTGCTATAAGCCGTTTCAAGTTCGACAGAAATTGCATCAATATTATTGCCTGAAATAAAATTTGAAAAACTTTCGAAATTAAAATCTGTTGATGGAGAATATGTTGTTAGCTCGTCTAAAAAATAATTTTTTAATAAAGACTGACGGAAAAGATCTAAGCTATAAGAGAGAAAACTCTTTTGTGTTTCCCGCCCTGTTTTAGAAATGTTTTTACTCCAAGCAACAAGATCTAAAACGGCTTCTTTGTTTTTACGAACGGCAAATGCGGAACGAACCCAGGACAAAAACCATTCTTCAAACATTTTTTCATCTTCTTTGTTGGACACAATTTTTAAAGCCTCATGAAAGTTTCCTGTTGATTTTACAGAAGCGCTTGACGCTTCTTCTTTTGAGTAGCCCTTCTGGATTAAAGCTTTAGACATTTTTTTTAAAGACAAGGGTTTTAATTCAATTTTTTGACAACGCGAAATGAGCGTATCAGCTAAAGAGCGAATGTCTTCAGACACAAACAAAAACAGCGTTTTTTCTGGAGGCTCTTCAATTAGCTTTAGCAGCTTATTTGTAGCGCTAAGGGTCATCCTTTCAGCCATCCAAATTATAGCCACTTTCCACCCTCCTTCGTAGGATTTCAACGACATTTTTTTAACAAGATCAGACACCTCGTCTTTACCTATTTTACCCTGCTTGTTTTCAATGCCTATAGAAAGAAACCAATCGTACAGTGAAGCATAAGAGTTTGAATGTAAAAAGACTCTCCATTGAGGCAAGAAATTTGCAGAAATTGCCTTTGTTTTGATTTCTTGGTTATTTGCAACTGGGAAAATAAAATGAAGATCCGGATGTTTTAATTCGCTTACACGAAGGTTACAGGCTTGATTAGACAAAGCTTCTTCTTCACAAAGAACCATCCTTGCATAAGCAATAGCTAAGGGCAAGCTTCCACAACCCTTAGGGCCATAAAAAAGCTGACAATGTGGGATTCTCCCCTTTTTATAGCCACGAAAGAGCTCTTCTTTTATGGCTTCTTGCCCTACAATATCTCTAAACAACATAGCTCAAAGATAAAAGATTTATATTCTTTTAAACACAACAAATACATATCTTTGAGACAAATTGTTTTAAGTAATGAAATCTATTGACAAATGTAGTTTTAGGAAAAAAAAAGTCATAATAAGGGTTGATTTTAACGTTCCTCTAGATGATCATAAAAAAGTTACAGACAACACTAGAATTGAGGCCGCAAAAGCAACTATTTTAAAAGTTATAAACGATGGAGGCAGCTGTATTTTGATGTCACATTTGGGAAGGCCAAAGGGGGTAGATCAAGAATTCTCGTTAAAACACATTCTTAATGAAATTGAACAAGCCTTAGGACTAAAAGTAAAATTTGTTTCGCAGGCTATTGGCGAGAAAGCAAACAAAGCGGTTAGAAAAATCAAAGCCAAAGAGGTGCTTTTATTGGAAAACTTAAGGTTTCATCCAGAAGAAATTCAAGGAGACGAAGCGTTTGCCAAAACACTTGCCTCCTATGCAGATTGCTATATAAATGACGCTTTTGGAACAGCCCATAGGGCGCACGCTTCTACATGTCTTATAGCAAAACATTTTCCTAAAAACAAGTTTGCCGGACGCCTGCTTCTGAAAGAAGTAGAATCTATTAAAAGAGTTTTGCAAAGCGGAGAAAAGCCTGTTTTAGGAATTTTAGGAGGAGCAAAAGTGTCATCTAAAATAACCATAATTGATAACATTATAGAAAAAGTAGACCAACTTATAATTGGCGGAGGAATGGCATTTACCTTTATAAAGGCATTAGGAGGAAAAATCGGAAACTCAATATGTGAGGACGACAAACTTGAGCTGGCCCTTTCTATTTTGGAAAAAGCCAAAGAAAAAAAGGTAACGATCCACTTGCCCTTGGACGTAGTTTGTGGAGATGAATTTTCAAACGAAGCAAACACACAAGTGTCAGAAATAAACAACATTCCTGACGGGTGGGAAGGAATGGATGCTGGACCGAAGTCCATTAAGACATTTGATCGAATAATAAGTATGAGCAAAACTATTTTATGGAACGGCCCAGTTGGCGTTTTTGAATTCGATAAATTTTCAAAAGGAACAATTGCTTTAGGAGAGTCCATTTCAAAAAGCACAAAGAACGGATCGTTTTCTTTGGTTGGAGGAGGAGACACCGTTGCTGCCGTAAAAAAGTTTAATTTTGAAAACAAAGTAAGCTATGTTTCTACTGGAGGAGGAGCAATGTTAGAAAGTTTAGAGGGGAAAACCTTGCCAGGAATTAAGGCGCTAATGAGCTAACTATAATGACAATGAAACCAATGAAAGCAATTATAGTTTGTTTATTAGTTCTCGCTTCTTGTGAAAATAAGCCTAATCGCTATAAGCCAATTTCTAGCGGAAACATTCATACTGTTACTGTTGTAATGGAGAATGCGCTTTGGAATTCAGAGGCAGGAGAACATGTTAGAAAAATTTTTGCTTCGGAGTTTGTAGGGCTGCCCCAGCAGGAGCCTCTTTTTTCATTAAAACAAATTCCCCTTTCAATTTTTTCAGACTTTGCTAGAGAAAGCAGAAACGTGTTAGTTGTTTCAAAAAAAAGAAAAGACACTTTTAAAATAACAAAAAACAAGTATGCAAGCCCTCAAGTAGTAGTGGAGGTTTATGGAAAAACCAATAATGAAATTATAAATCAAATTAATTTACACGCCCCTAAAGCAATAAAAGCGATTAGGCAAAATGAAATAAAAGAAAAGCAAAGGAGAATTAGAAAGTCCGTTTTTAAATCAGAAGAATTAAAAGAGCTTTCAATTGATTTAAGTTTGCCTTCAGCCTACAAAACGCACAAAAAAGAGAAAGGCAAAAAACTATGGCTTCAAAGAGAAACAGAAAAAGGGAGCGTCAATGTGTTGATCTATTTATTAGAAAACAGCAAGAGCGAGGCCCCTTTCAATAAAGCAAAAGCTATTAAAATAAGGGACTCTATAGCAAAAATTTTTGTGCCTGGCAGAAACGAAAAGTCATATATGATTACAGAAAAAGCCTACGAACCTTATTTTTTTGAAACAAAAATAAAAGGAATGCAAACGATAGAGACAAGAGGAACTTGGGAGGTTAAAAACGACTATATGGCAGGGCCTTTTTTAAACTATATAATTCAAGACACAATAAACAATAGACTACTAGTAATGGAAGGATTTGTGTTTTCCCCCTCTATACAAAAAAGAAATTATATGGTAGAATTGGAGGCAATTTTTAGATCGCTCAAAATTTACAAAAACCTTAAATAAAAAAATTATTCTTTTGAAGAGTCTTCTTCAGAGTCTTCTTCAGAGTCATCCTCTTTCACTCCTTTTTTAAACTCTTTTATTCCAGTTCCTAGACCTTTCATTAATTCAGGGATTTTTTTTCCGCCAAAAAACAAAAGAACACACACGACAATAATTGCTATTTGACCAGGGCCAATAGCTAAAAACAAACTAGATGTTATCATATTTTAAAGATATTTAAGTAAAAGTAAAAAGAAATATATAATTACAGTGATTTAATCTATAAAATTAAAACAGCAAACATTATAAGGCGATTGTTATATTTGTTTATTAATGAAAGAAAAAGAAAAAAAACCTTTAAAAGAAAGGCTTTTAAATAAATATAGACTAGTTATCCTAAACGAAGAGACTTACGAAGAGCGACTTTCATATAGGCTTAATCGACTTAATATCTTTTTGCTTACGGCTTTTATGGCTTTAATTATTGTGATAACTACAATTTGCCTTATCGCCTTTACTTCAATTAAAGAATATATTCCAGGGTATGATTCCACAGCTCTAAGAACAATCGCCGCACAAAACATAGAAAAACTTGACTCGCTAACTTTTGTTATGGAAAAGAATCAAGACTTTATTAATTCGATTGGCTCGGTTATATTAGGAGAAGCAACAGAAGAAGAGTTTAAAAAAGAAACTGTAATTAAAAGAGTAGACATTTCGGAGTTAGACTTTAAAACAAATCTAGAGGACTCTTTGCTTCGAAGGATTGTAGAAAAAGAGGATCGTTTTAATGTGCTAGAATCAGCCTCTTCTAAAGTAAAATTTGTACTATTTAGCCCAATATCCGGAGAGGTTACCTCAGCGTTTGACTTTGGAATAAAACATTTGGGAACAGACATTGCAGCATCAACCAACACTCCGGTAAAGGCCGTTGCCGACGGCACTATTGTCTTGGCAGAATGGACGGTAGAAACAGGGTTTGTAGTTGTCGTCGAGCATTCTTTTGGGCTAACTAGCATATATAAGCACAATTCTTCTGGCCTTATATCGCAAGGGGAACTTGTTAAAGCGGGACAGGTTTTGGCTCTTTCAGGGAACACAGGAGAGCTGAGTACAGGCCCGCATTTGCACTTTGAATTATGGAGGGACGGAAGCCCAACAAATCCAGAAGACTATATAAGTTTTGAATAAGCCTTGAAGACTTTAAAAGAAAATATTGTCAAAATTTTCGCCAGAATTGTTGTTTACAAAACAAAAAAATGGGCAAATAAGCCTTTGAAAACACAAAACAGAATATTTAACTACCTGATTCAAAAAGGAAAAACCACTTCTTTTGGACAAGATCATGAATTTAAAGAGATTTTTAATCACAAAGACTTTGTCAAGAATGTTCCAGTTAGGGACTATGAAGGATTAAGGCCTTATTTTGAAAGAGCGGTTCAGGGCGAAAAAAACGTTCTTTGGCCAGGAAAACCGCTCTATTTCGCAAAAACTTCTGGCACGACATCAGGAGCAAAATATATTCCTATTTCTAAAGAGTCTATGCTAACTCATGTAAAAGGGTCAAGGGATGCAATACTTCATTATATCAACGAAACGGGAAAAACAGCGTTTTTAAACAAAAAAGTTATTTTTTTACAAGGCAGCCCTATTTTAGAAGAGATAAATGGCATACAAACAGGAAGGCTTTCAGGAATAATAGCACATCACACCCCTTCATATTTAAAAACAAATATTATGCCAACACGTGAAACAAACTGTATTGAAGATTGGGAAGAAAAAGTGGAGGAAATAAGCAAAGAAACAATAAAAGAAGACATGTCTGTTATTGGAGGAATTCCTCCCTGGGTTCAAATGTATTTCGAAAAATTAAAAAAGCTATCAGGAAAAAAAACCATTAAAGAAATTTTCCCCAATTTTAATCTTTTTGTTTATGGCGGAGTGAATTACGAACCATATAAACAATCTTTTAACAAGTTAATAGGAAAAGAAATAGACAGCATAGAGTATTACCCAGCCTCAGAAGGCTTCTTCGCGTATCAAGATTCTCAAAACAAACAAGGATTGCTTTTGCTATTAAATACAGGAATATATTATGAATTTATTGAGCTGGACGAAATGAATAAAGAAAACCCTAAAAGACTTACGATCCAAGAAGTAGAGCTAAACACCGGATATGTTTTAATTGTTTCAACATCTGCCGGATTGTGGGGCTATAACACAGGAGACACGGTTTCGTTTGTTTCTTTAAGCCCAAGACGAATTATAGTTACAGGAAGGTATAAACATTTTATTTCTGCATTTGGAGAACACGTAATAGGAAGTGAAGTGGAAAAATCGCTAAAAGAGTCTATCGAAAAATCAGAACTGATAGTAAAGGAATTTACAGTAGCCCCCATGATAGCCCCCAAAGAAGGCTTGCCTTTTCATGAATGGTGGATTGAGTTTGAAAACAATCCTAGTCAAGAGGAAATAAAGGAACTAGAAAAAAGACTGGACAGGAAAGTACAAAGTTTAAACACTTATTACAATGACCTTATAAAAGGCAAGGTTTTAAAGGCGCTGGAAATCGTAATGGTAAAAAAAGGAGGATTTAATGAATATATGAAAAAAGAAGGAAAGCTAGGAGGGCAAAATAAATTGCCTAGACTGTCAAATGAGAGAAAAATAGTGTCTAAAATGAGTTCTGCAACAATGAAAAAAACTAACCAGAAATGGTAATTAATTTCAGAGTTTTAGATAAAAAATAAAGGACTTGCCTGGAGTCTTTTTCGTCTGGCTTTTTTTGAATTAATATAATTTCATAGCGTTGGAAAAATTTACTATTTAGTGAAGCAATCATTTTATTTTTTCTTTTTATTGCAGCGTCTAAAGACACAGTCCCATGGTTAAAATAATTTAACACTAAAGCGTTTTCAACAGTTTCGCTAGGACTTTTTGTTAACAGCGACAAGAAATATTTTTCATCTTTGTTTAAAGCGATAGCTTTTTCTTCAGTAAAAAGAGAGTCCCCAGAAAAATAGAAAACTTTATGAGCTTTTTTAAAATAAAAAAAGACGAATAAAATTAACAGCAACAACACTCCTCCTACAATAAATAAATAAGTTACAAACACAAAGGTGTCGTTATATAAAAGCCCTTCTTTTTCAAACACCATAAACTCGTCAAGACTCTTAAGCATAAGGGCGCTAGTTTCCTCTTCAGAATCCAAAACCACAGAAACAAGATTGTTTCCAACAATAATAGAACCCTCTTCGAGGGAGGCTAAAGAAGTGTTTTTATAATATTTTATTGAATTTGTTGAAGGGGCTATTATTTGGGAGACATTTTTATTAGTGTAGCGGGTTTGAAAAAGTCCCCTTTTAAAAGGCACTTTAATTGAAAGAATGGACTTTTCAATATCATCAATAAAAGAAGAATTTATAGTTCCTTTTTTCGACCATGTAAAACTATCTAAATTAAGCTGAAACAAATTACGGTTATAGATATTCGAACCGGCCTTAGTAGCATAAAAATCAAAAACAGTCAGAACATTTCCTTTTTTAACAAAAGAACCTTGATTAATACCGCCTTCAGGAATTTGGCCAAAAGAGGGCACAAAATCCCAGTTTCTAGATTGAAAATTGAACTTTGTCAAGTAATTTTTTGTTGTCCAATAGCCGTAACCTCCCAGCAAATAAAGATTTTCTTTATAAACAAAAAAATGTCCTGAAAATTGATTCCTGTGAGCAAAACTTTCATCTATTCGCTCAATAACATTGTTTTTAAAGCGATATAATACCCCCCCCCCAGGATACAAAAAATAAACAATATTTCCACTGGACACAGCACTAACGGATTTTAATCCGATGTTCTCCAGTTTTTTAGGAATAGGGCTGGAATAATCAACATAATTTTTCGTTAAGGCGTTTTGGTCATCAAAACGATAATAGGTTGCCCCTTTTTTTGTAAAAGAATAAAACGAAACGCTGTCTTTAGAAACCAATAAAAAATCATTTTCTATGTTTTGGCTAAAGGAGAAAAAACAAAAAACTAAAAAGAAGAATCGTAAAAAGTAAATCATTTAAAAAAGAGGTAATAAAGAATTAAACAACAAACGACAGTCATAACAACACAAAGCATTAATCCAAGCTTTAAGTAGAGTAAGCAGTTAAGAACTAAGAGAAACAGAGACAAGCCAAGAATTAAAAGCGATGCAGCCCAATGTTCATACCCTTTGTCCACAAGCCTGTGATGTAAATGAATTCGGTCAGCAACAAACGGAGATTTTCTTTTGTAAGAACGAAGTAAAATTGCTCTAAGAGTGTCGACTAAAGGATAAAAAATTAGAAGCACAGCCAAAAGAGGCCTTGAAATAAACGAGTCAGTTATTATATAAGTATCAGAGTCTAACATATAAAATATAAAAAAAGCTATAAGTGACCCCAAAAGCAAAGAGCCTGTATCACCTAAAAAAACTTTATGGGAAGCGCGGAAGTTGTGTCCTAAAAACCCAATAAGACAACCAACAATAATAGGAAAAAACAAAAATAGCTCCTTAAAAGAGACCAGAACAAGGCCTCCTATTAACAAAAAAAACTTAATTGCAACAAAAGAAGCCAGCCCATCTAAGCCGTCAATTAAATTTAGCGCATTAACAACAACAAGAAAAACAAACAGAGAAATTAATACTCCTGCCCATTCAGGAATATCAAAGATTCCAAAAACTCCGTGAAAAGAATCAATCATCCACCCACTTTGCACAATGAGAAGGCCTGAAAAGAGTTGTAAAAAAAACTTTTCTCTATATCTAATAGAGATCAAGTCATCAATAAACCCCGTTAAGGTTATAAAGATAACTCCTGTAACAACAGCAGCGCTGGGTACTTTTAAAAGCCCTACACTAGCGGCTAGAGCATAACATAGACTCAATGACAAAAAAAGAGATAAGCCACCAGTTCTAGTTGCCGGAGATACATGAGAAGATCTTTCATTAATGGGGTCCAACATTCTATTGCTCGAAAAGGCACTAAAAACATATCCGTTTAAATAATATGAAATCGCAATTGAAAAAAACAAAAAAACAAAGGAGTAAAACAATTCTGACATAGAGACGGATTAAAAGATTAAGTATATTTATAAAAAAATTAATTTGAAGGCTTATTTTGCTTCTTGTATTCTTGCCTTAAGCCTGGTGTTTTCTAACGCTCAAGATTTGGAGCTTCCCAAAGAGCTTGCGGATTTTGTTTTTACTCAAGCCCCTGACGGAACAGTAAGGTTAATTTCTTTGCAGGCTACGTATGTTTTAGATAAAAAATGGAAAAAAACAGCTTTAACCCCCCCCAAAAACACAAAAGATAGTTTAGCTCTTTATCACCCAAAAGGACTTAATAACAACAACTATATTTCTTTTTATATAAATAATCAGCTCCATCTTGTATTAAATGGAGGAGGGTATGTTTTAAAATTATCGAACAATAGGCTAGAAAGAATAGACAATTCTGTAGATCAAAAAAATCAGATTGACGCAGCGCATGTTGTTTATAAAAACCAACTGTACATTTATGGAGGCTACGGGTTTTGGTCATTCAAAGACTATATTACTTATTTTGATTTTAAAAGGGGTCAGTGGGAATACCTTGTCTACAACAGTAAATACAGCCCTAGCGCAAGATGGAAACCGTTATTTAAATTAATTGGAGACAAACTATTTGTTTTAGGAGGACGAGCCAACCTAAAAAACAACAACGATATTGACGTTATTCTCAAGGATGTTTTTGTTTATGATTTTAAAGCCAAAACATTTGAAAAACAAGGAGAATATAACCCAAAGATCCCTGTTAAATATTCTAATGGAACAGGATTCAATATAGGTGATAAAATAGCCTATATTACTAATGACAAAACAACTATTATCGACTTTGTTAATAATGAATTTAAAGTTGCAAACACTAAAAAGCTATTTAAAAACATTGACTTCCAAAAGCCAGTATTTGAATATTTGGACACGTTATATTATATTAAAAAGAAGAAGAATCAAAAATTCTTAAGCAAGCTTCCTCTCAATAAACTAGAACAATACAATTTTAAAACATATCCTTTAAAAAATACCGCCACCAACACTAACTCTTATTGGACAATTGCAATGGTTATGCTAATCGGCACCTTAACCTGGGTTTTTTATAGCCTTTTTAGGTATAAGGATTTTTTAAAAACAATGGTATTGTATGATGAAAAAAACCTGTATTACGGCGGGCAATCGATACAAATCACTATAAAACAACATAAAGCAATAGAAGCACTTGGCCTTCAAGGGCAGATTACAGCATCAGAACTTAATGTTTTTATTTCTTCAAAAAAGAAATTTGCAAAATCTCATTTAACTCTTTTAAGACAAAACTTCATAAAAGAACTTAACAAAACCTATACCGAGCTAACAAAAATAAAAGCTCCTTTAATTCGCGAAGAAAAAGATCCCAACGACAGAAGGTACTTAGTTTATAAAACGACACAAGCCGTTATAAAAAAGTATTCTTTTTGGACATTTTTATTTAAGCGTTAATTTCTTTTAAAACATTTAAAACGGGCTCTTTGATTAAAATAAAGCCACAAGAGCCAATAAAGCCTATAAAACCATATACTATAACCATAAGACTTCGTTTTGGTGCCGACCTTATGTTAGGTATGGTTACTGGTTTAATTACAGAAAAAATAGGAGTGTCCTTGCTTACTTGAAGTTTGGATTGCTCTAGCTGTTTATTCAGTTCTTGATAAACGGCGCTAACTATATTAAATTCTGACTCTAGCCTGTTAAGCTCATTTTCAAATCGAGAGTCTATAATGTTTAGGTTTCCGTCTTTAAACAAAGCCAGCTTGTTTTGTAGACTGTCAAACTCTTCCTTTTTTAAACCAAGCTCCCTTTTGTTGAACGCCAAGATTTCTTTAGCACTTTTTATTTTATAATCTATTACGGTTTTTTGAAGAATTTCTTGAGCCCCCTTTGTAATATATGCAGCTACTGAGGCGTCGCTAATCGTAACAGACAAGGTTACAAACCCTTCTTTTGCGTTGACGGCAAGATTTATAATTCCATCAAGAGTTTTAAAAAGCTCTTCTTCTTCAATACTTACGTTAATGGCAGAGTTTGAAGTGGGCAGAACCTCTTTATCCTCTTTTTTTATTGCGGCTAAAATTGTAAAAGGAAGAGAGATTGTGTACTTTTTTATTGTTGAAATGAGATTAAAATCATCAGTTGAATTAAGTAAAAAGTCCTCTAGAGTAACCGGCAAGGATTCTTCAGGGCTTGTGTTAGAAGCAAGAAGCGCCCTTTTAAAAGGCACGCTTTGTATGATTTGAGGATAAATTGAAGGCGGAATCTCAGTTCCAGAAAGATTTCCTCCTAAATTAATGCCAACTAAAGAAGCAACGCCACTTAAACTAGACGAGCCTCCAGAGTTATTAGATTGCGGAATAAAAGTTGAGGAAGCCGTGTAGACAACAGGGCTTGATATAGCGACAACCACTCCTAATATTAAAAATAAGGATGTGATTTTAAAGATTTTTTTTCTGGAAATCCATAGCGATTTAACTAAAGCAATTAAATCTATTTCGTCTTCGGTAATTTCTTTGTTGCTCATAGGTTGTTAAATTATAAAGATCGAATCATTACAGTTAAGGTAGCAAGAGTTGAGGTTAACCCTATTATTTCTGCTAAACTAGCCTTGTTGCTTTGAGGCAATTTTTTAGGCACCACAACTTTAGCTCCTGGCTCTAATTTTGGCCAGAAATTCCAAAACATTATCTTTTTAGTTGATTTAGTATTTCCGTTTTGATATATAACAAAAGCCCCCCTTTTTCTAGCGGACTCTTTAAAGCCCCCAGCTCTTTCAATAGCCTTAATTGTTGAAAGGCCAGGGTGATAAGCTATGACCGTTGGCTGTTCAACTTCTCCGAATATTTCAATTGTGTTGTCTATTTTTGGCACGAAAATAATATCTTCATTTTTTAAAATAACATTATATCTCATGTCTTTTCCTGAAGTTTTAAAAAGAGAAACAACATCTACTCCAAATTCAAGAAATTCTTTTTGCGGGGCCACTTCAAAACCTAAAGAATCTTTTTCATCAAAAGCCTCTTCAATTACTTTTTTAGAAGTATTAATTCTTTGGATTTTAATTCCGTTAAGCGCAGCATTCTCTAGAACACCTCCTGCGTCATTCAATAAATCGTATAGACTATATTTTGAGCTTAAAAGAGCGTAAGTGCCGGGGGTTTTTACTAGGCCAGTAATCTCAACAAAAGCAGATTCCACTAATCCTTCTTTTTTTCTTACCACCACTAGATCTCCACTTTTTAATAATGGATTTGAGTCTATAGAACTGGAATTAAAATTTTCTTTTAAACTGGAAGTTAAAGCCAAAAACGGCCGTTTTCCAGTTTTATCATAAGAAGCCCTGTACAGGTCAATTAAATAAGAGTCGCCGTCTTTTTTTAAGCCATCAGCCAGCAAAACCAAATCAGCAACAGTCATGCCCTTATAAAAAAGGAAATCCTTAGGCGAATTAACCTCTCCTTTTATTGTCACAGAGAATTCGTCCTTAAGCGTTTTTTTAGAAAAAACACGAACCCTGTCATTAGGCAGAAGGGCTATAGTTGTTTTTTTAGAAAGAACTTCGGAAATAGAAAAAGAAACCATGCTTTGTTCTTCGCCGTCAAGTTGACGATAAATCACAGCTCTTGACAATAAAGCATCTTCTTTTGGCCCTTGTGCTAGAGACAAAAGTTCGCGAACGGTTTCAGAAGACTCTAGCATATAATCTCCGGGAATATATACAGCACCTTCAATAGAAACTTTGTTGGTGTATCTGTCGGCAATCGGCTTAGCCTCAATAATATCCCCGCTTTTTACTAGAGAAGTCTCATAGTCATTTGAATTCACGGTTCTAATGGATTTCTTGATGCCAGAAACAGATTTGATAAAAATCTCATCTTTGTATGCAAAGGGGCCAAAACCACCTGTATAAGACAACAAATCATGAATTTTTTCACCATCAACAAACTCAAAAACTCCAGCAGTTTTAAACTCGCCATTAACAAAAACCCTATTCTTGTAAGAGGGGACTAAGATGACATCTTGATCTCGCAGTGTTATTGAAGGGAAAAGACCTTTCACAAAATAATTATATAAATCTACAGACTTATAAACTTTTCCGTTTCGAAGAACCTGTATGGCCCTAAAGCTTCCGTTTTCAGTTGGGCCTCCAGCAGCATAAAGCGCATTTAAAACAGAGATCATGCTACTAAGCGTATAAGTGCCTGGCCTTTCAACTGAGCCAACGATATTAATGATTATCGACCTGCTTTTAGAAAGGCTAACATTAAAAAAAACTTTTTGATAAGATTCGCTTGAAGAACTAATGCCAGAATAAATTTTTGATAAAGCCGCCCCAATTTTTTTCTTAGCACCTAACAGAGTGAGCCCACTTACATAAATCGGCCCAACACGATCTATTTTTATTGTTCCTTCGCGAGTAATTTCAAAAGCGTATTCGTTTTCCGAAGCCCCCCAAACAGAGACCTTTAGTTCATCTCCTGGGCCTAGCTGATAATAGGAAGGAGTAGCAATATTAATTTGAGGAGACATGCCAGGATCGTCTTGCTCTTTGGCGTTGTTAAAAAAGCTCATGCCAAAAATATTAAGACCTAAATACTTTTCTTCTTCTTCTTCTTCTTCTTTTTCTTCGCTTGAGGAGCTAATTCCGAATATTGAAGAAAGATCGTTGGCTGTTTTATTAACAAGAGATCCTGTATCTTCATTAGCAGTCTTTAGCCCTTTAATTCTTTGCTCAAATTTAGTGAGATCACTTTCGCTTGCTCCTTGAGCTCTTGCCAAGGTTTTAAGCTGGGAAAGAGAATAGCCTTGTTCTTGTGCTTGAGTCCAATAAGACAAAAGCTCTTGATCACTCATAAGCTCAAGCGATTTTATTTTATTTTGCGCTTGAGCCAGAGATCCTAAATCTTGACTATAAACTAGGCTTGAAACAAGCATTAAAACAACAAGAAAGATTTTTTTCATAATTAATTTTTAAAAGGCTTCGCTGGTTGAATCACAAGAATTCAACACAAAGGCCATTATAGCATTGTTCTATCTTTAGCAGGCCAGGCTAAGCCTAGAGCTATTTAAAGAAAGTTTTAATTTAATTGAGTTAATTAGAAGCGTAACGGAATTTTCGCCTATTTTTTCAACAATCCCCCTTTTGTTTTTAAACGGCCCAGATCCAATTTTCACCAAATCTCCATTATCCACATCAAGAGATTCCGTGAAATTTTTTAAACAGTCTTTAAGCACGGTAATTTCATTGTCAGAAATAGTCACAGGCGCCCCTAGGGCTTTAACTATATTTTTAACAAAAGGATTACAGTTCACCAAATCATAGTTTAAGGCAGGAAGCTCAAAAAACACATAACTAGATATTGCAGGAACACGCACTCTTTTTGTTCTGTCTGACCACGCTCTGTTTTCTAGGTATTCAGGGACATAGGCATTAACCTTGCATTTTTCAAAATAATCTAAAGCTTTAAATTCAGATCTCGGCTTGGTATAGGCAGCAAACCAACACATAGTGTAAATTAATTTAATGCAAATATAAATATAAATATTTAAATGCTTAAAACTCGTTTTTATAATAGTTCTAAAGATGCAATTATATTTTTAAAACACTGAAAATCAATAATTTAAAGGTTCGGTTTTGGCTATTAGATATATTTTTATTTTAATAAAGATTAATTTTATTTTGTCTTGTTCTTAGTTTAAATTAGCAGAATGAACATTCTTATTATTGGCTCTGGAGCAAGAGAGCATGCCTTTTGTTGGAAAATTAATCAATCCAGTCTTTGTAGGAAAATTTTTGTTGCACCTGGAAATGCAGGAACCTCAGAACTAGCAACCAACTTAGAGATATCGATTTCTGACTTTCAAGCCATTAAAAACGCAATTTTAAGTAATCAAATAAGCTTAGTTATTGTTGGCCCGGAAATTCCTTTAATTAATGGGATTACGGATTTTATTGAAAAAGACTCAGAATTAACTAATGTTTTAGTTGTTGGCCCTTCAAAGCGTGGAGCTAAACTTGAAGGGAGCAAAGAGTATTCTAAAGAATTTATGGAAAGACACAAAATCCCTACCGCACCATATAAAAGCTTTAATCAAGACAAGCTAAAGGAAGGGATAGACTATTTAAGCTCTATGACCCCTCCATATGTTTTAAAGGCTGACGGCCCTGCTGCGGGAAAAGGCGTTTTGATTATTAACGACCTAAAAGAAGCTCAACTAGAATTAGAAAACATGCTTGTAAACAATAAGTTTGGCGACTCAGGACATAATGTTGTAATAGAGGGCTTTCTTGATGGCATTGAAATCTCTTGTTTTGTTTTGACAGACGGCAAGTCTTATATCATCCTTCCAAACGCGAAGGATTACAAAAGAATAGGAGAGGGAGACACGGGACTAAACACAGGAGGGATGGGGGCAATTTCTCCAGTTTCTTTTGCAAATGAAGAGTTTCTTTCTAAAGTTGAAAATAAAATAATTAAACCGACAATTAGAGGAATAGCCAAAGAACAAATTGACTACAAAGGCTTTGTTTTTATAGGAATAATTAAAGTGGAAAACGAACCTTTTGTAATAGAATATAACGTAAGAATGGGAGACCCAGAAACTCAAGTTATTTTACCAAGGATAAAAAGTGATTTTTTAGAAATGATGATAAGCACAGCAAACCAATCTCTTAATTCGATCAAATTGGAAGTAGACACAAATTCAGCGGCAACTGTTGTAATGGTTTCAGGGGGATATCCTGAAGAGTATGAAAAAGAAAAGGAGATTGTAGGCATCCCTAAAGAAACAAAAGAGACTATAGTTTTTCAAGCAGGAACAAAAATGTTAAAAGGAAAAATAGTGACAAATGGCGGAAGAGTTTTGTCAGTAACTTCAATAGCAGAAAACTTTAAAGAAGCTTTAAAAAAATCATATAGTAAAATAGGAGGAATAAGCTATGAAAAAAAGTATTTTCGAAAAGATTTAGGATTTGATTTATAAAAAAGAATGAGCAGAAGGATCTTTGTCTTCTTCTCCAGATTTGTCAAACCCAGCTAATTGAGTCATCCAATAGACAAGCAAGGAAAAAATAATTAGAATAAAAGTAAAATTTAATCCATTTGCTAAAACCCAGCTTTTTAATTCTAAACTTCTTAAAAAGTCAAAGGGTATAAACAAAATGTCAACAAACAAATATTCAATTAATCCAAAAAATTCTTTCATTGTTTTTAATTTTCTTGACAAAAGTAATAAATAGAAAGCTTTTTACAATGGCAATTTGTGGAAATATAAATTACAGCATATTAAGTATATTTGAAACTAAATATAATATATATGTTTAGCAAGCAATGTTTCGAAATATTTGAAAAAAGTATAGCGGATTATCATATTAATGATTTGGTTGATCAAACCATGTCTAATCCTTTTGACAAGAAGCAAATAGAATATTTTTTATATCATAAAAATTGGATTGATACGGTTCAATGGCACTTAGAAGATTTAATAAGAGATCCAGAGATAGATCCAATAGAAGCTTTAAAACTTAAGAGGACAATAGATAGTTCCAATCAAAAAAGAACGGATTTAGTAGAGTTTATAGATGGGTATTTTTTAAACAAATACAAAAACGTTAATCCTAATAATGGAGCAACTTTAAACTCCGAAACGCCCGCCTGGGCTATTGACAGATTGTCTATTTTATCGCTTAAAATATTTCACATGAAGGAAGAGGCACATAGGAAAGACGCTAATAAACAGCATTTAGATTCATGTAAAGAAAAACTGATAATTTTAAAAGAGCAAAAAATAGATTTAAGCACTGCAATTGATCAATTAATTTTTGATATTGAATCAGGAAACAAATGCATGAAAACATATAAGCAGATGAAAATGTATAATGATGAAGATCTGAATCCTGTTTTATATAATTTGAAGAAATAATACAATAATGATTCACCTATTAGTTTTAAGATTTTCATCAATGGGTGATGTGGCCATGATGACACCTTCAATTAGGTGTTTAATTCAAAAATATCCTGAAATTAAAATAACTATTGTTTCAAGATCTGCCTATAAGCCTTTATTTAATGAATTTCAAAACCTTAATTTTTTTGAAGTAGATTTAAAAAAAAAACATAAAGGGCTTAGGGGGATAATTAAACTCTTTAAGGAGCTAACAAAACTAAAACCCACACATATTGCCGACCTACATTCGGTGCTAAGGACACATGTTCTGTATTGGTTATTTAAATTTAGATTTTATAAAATTAAAAGAATTGATAAATCAAGATCTGAAAGAAAAAAATTGTTTAGAAAGAAAAACAAGATTTTTAAACCGTTAACCCCGGTTCAGTATCGCTATAGTGAAGTGTTTAATTGTTTAGGCTTTAACATTGATTTAACTGCTCACGAATTTCCAGATCCGCTTAACATTAGTGCCCAAGACAAGATCGCTCATATTGAAAAATCGAAAAAATGGATAGGGATAGCACCTTTTGCTTCTTTCAATGGAAAAATATACCCATTGGATTTAATGCAAAATATTGTTTCTTTTTTGCAAAGAGAACATCAGGTGTTTTTGTTTGGCAATGGAGAATTCGAGGTAAATAAATTAGAAGTATGGAATAAAGCCTTTTCTAATGTATTTGGAAGCTATAATCTAAATTCTCTTTTAAAAGAAATAGAAATTATTTCAAATCTAGATTTAATGATCTCTATGGACTCTGCAAATGGTCATATTGCAGCAAATTATAATATACCAGTTATTACTTTATGGGGATTAACACATCCTTTCGCAGGATTCTCTCCCTTCTTGTCTTTAAGCGAAAATATGATAGTTTCAAATCGCGAACAATATCCTCAAATTCCAACTTCAGCCTATGGAAAGAAAACACCAAAAGGATATGAAGACATTATGAAAACTATCGAATACAAAGATGTAATAGTTAGGGCGCTGAAAATTTTAGAAAGACCTAAACATCATCATAATTGATTGTAATTTTTTTTGACGACGGAATAGCCTGACATGTTAAAACTAATCCCTCTTCTACTTCAGAATCTGTTAAAATATTGTTTTGAATCATATTAGCTGAGCCGGTAGTTATTTTTGCTATACAAGTAGAGCAGACCCCTCCTTGACAAGAGTATGGAACGTCAAGATTTTTTTGTAAAGCAGCATCTAAAATGGTCATTTTTTTAGGGATAGTAATTTCAAACACCTCATCATCATAGTGAATTTGGGCTTGAGCGCTGTTTGAATTAAGTATTTTGTCAGAAGGTTTTGTGTAAAACAATTCAAAGGCTATTTTATTTTTATTGTAGCCACCGCCTTCAAGCGTTTCGACAGTGTTTTCAATCATTTTTTCTGGCCCACATAAATAAATTTTGTCAAAAGAAAGGCTAGAGTGTTGTTTTAAAGTATAACGGACAAAGCTTGAATCAATCCTGCCAAACGCTGCGTTAGAGTTGCTTTCTTGACTATAAGTATAATAACAAAAAAATCTACCCTTAAAAGTATTTTGAAACTGTTCAACTTCTTGTAAAAACATAGTGCTTGCCTTTGACTTATTTCCATAAGCCAAGACAAAACAATTGTTCGAGTTTGACAAAAGAACTTCATGAATAATGGAAAGCAAGGGGGTTATTCCGCTTCCTGATGCAAATCCACAATAATTTTTATGTTTATCAGTATTTTCAAAAACAAAACGCCCTTCAGGCCTGGAAACCTCTAGGGAATCACCTTCTCTAAGAGCATTATTTAGATAGTTAGAAAAAACACCTTTTGAGAGGGCCTTAACCCCAATTTGCAACAAGCCACTATTTGGGGAGCTACAAATAGAATAAGACCTTTTAATTAAATCACCCCCAATATTTGCCTTTAGCGTTAAGTACTGACCGGCCTTAAAGAGGTAATGGGATTTTAAATTAATAGGGACACGAAAAGTTATAACGACAGAATCAAGAGTTTCTTGTTTTATTTTTTTTACAACAAGGGAGTGAAAAGTATTCGCCATAAGGGATTTAAAATCTTAACAAAAGTAAAATATTTAAAAATAAAAAAGAACAGAAAATGATACATATAAAATATACATAAAAAAAATCAACATGTAATGTTTAGTTTACATTTAATTTATATATTTGCTCTCATGATTTTTAAATTTATCTCCCTACAATGGAAAGCCTTTTTTAGATCAGCTTCTTTAGGAGGAAACATGATTTCTAAAGTATTTACATGGGTTTTTTTGTTATATTTTATTGTAATAACGACTGCCTTAGGATTTCTTTCATACAAGCTGATTACTGAAGATCTTGAAGTTGAGAACCCTCTTCTATTTGTAAATAAATACTTAATATATGCCTTTGCATATTGGATAGTTATAAGATATTTCGCTCAAAAACCTCCTGTTTTAAACATTAGGGCCTTGCTTATTACACCAGTTTTAAAAACACACATAGTAAGGTATGCTTTAAACAAATCTGTTTTTTCTTTTTTTAATATAATAGCTCTTTTTTATTTAATTCCTTTTTCACTTCTTTTATTTAAAAAGGGAGATTATGAGCCACTTGGACTATTGAGTTGGAATCTGGCTATTTTAGGATTAGTGTACATTACACATTATTTAAATATTTTAATTAACAGCAACAATAAGATTCTTTATTCAATTGCTGCAGGGCTAATATTAATAAAAGGTCTTGAGTATTTTTCAATATTTGATTTTACCATTTATTCTCAAGCGCTGTTTTATTCTTTTTATGAAACGCCTTTGTTAGTACTATTACCCTGGACCATATTGATTTTCGTGTATTACAGGGTTTTTGCCTTTTTTAAAAAAGGATTATATATTGACACTGGGCTGGAAGTTAAAGTCAAAGAAGCAACTTTACAAGAATATACATGGCTTAATAGATTTGGCAAACTTTCTACCTTTTTAAAAAATGACCTTAGGTTAATTACAAGATCAAAAAGAGCAAGAAGCACAGTTTTAGGAGGAGTATTTATTCTTTTTTATGGATTTATTTTTATGTTTCAAGAACAGACTTTCGGCTCTTTTATGACCTTTTTTGCCTATATGTTTTCTTCTGGAGGATTTCTTTTTATGTTTGGAGCATACGTTCCTAGCTGGGATAGCCAATACTATCCGCTGATGATGTGTCAAAATATTCACTATAATGAATATTTGAAATCAAAATGGTCATTAGTGGTTTTGGCAACAGCCGTGTCAACGTTATTAGCATCAGTTCTTTATTCTTTTCAGGGGATAGAAGCGATTTGTGCTGTTATTGCTGGGGGAATTTACAATATAGGAGTGAACGGATACTTAACTTTATGGGCCGGAGCCTACACTAAGTCACCTGTAGATTTAAATTCTAATAAAAACCCATTTGGAGACAAAAAAGCATTTAATGTAAAAACGTTATTGATAACAATTCCTCAGATTATTTTACCTGTTTTAGTTTACTTTTTAGGCAGTCATTATTTTAACAATTTAATTGGGTGTGCCATGGTAGGCTTAATAGGAGTTTTGGGGTTGACTTTAAAAAACAAAATTTTTCAACAAATAGTTAAAACATATAAAGCAGAAAAATATTCAACACTTAATGCTTACAAACAAAATTCATAATCATGATTAGCTTTAAAAATATTCTTAAACAATATTCTAAACAAACAGTATTAGACATTGATTCTTTATACATTCCGAAGGGGCAAACCTTTGGATTAGTAGGAAACAATGGCGCTGGAAAAACAACGCTTTTTAGTTCACTTTTAGATTTGATAAAACCAACAAAAGGGAGAGTAATTAACAACGGAGTTGATGTAAGTCAAAGCGAAGATTGGAAATCATTTACAACTGCTTTTTTAGACGAAACCTTTTTGATAGGGTACTTAATGCCTGAAGAGTATTTTTATTTTATTGGAGAGCTAAGGGGATTGAACAAAAAAGAAGTAGATACTTTTTTAGTTCAGTTTGTAGACTTGTTTCATGGAGAAATTTTAGGAGGAAAGAAATATTTAAGAGACCTTTCAAAAGGAAATCAAAAAAAAGCTGGAGTAATTGCCGCTTTAATTGGAGAGCCAAAAGTGGTAATTTTAGACGAGCCTTTCGCTAATCTTGATCCAACAACGCAAATTAGATTAAAAGCGATTATTAAAGACATGTCAAAAAATAAAGACATAACAGTTCTTGTTTCTAGTCACGATATTCAAGATGTTACTGAAGTTTGCGAAAGAATAGTCTTGCTAGAAAAAGGCAGAGTAATCAAAGACATTGTCACAAGTCCACAAACATTAAAAGAATTAGAGTCATATTTTAAAGGGGAATAGATTTTAATTGCTTTATTTTTGAATATTCGATAATAAAAAACATTATTTTATGTTATTGAATAGAAAGATTCAATCAACTGTGAAGCGCTATATATTCTTATCCTTATTTTTTATATGTTTTTTGTCTTGTTCGACACAAAAAAACAAAGCCTTAAACAAAGGGTATCATTCAGTTGTCTCTAGCTATAACGTTCTGTTTAATGGAGAAACGTCAATTGACGAAGGCTTTTTACAAACGCAAGAATCATTTGTAGATAATTTTTGGGAGATATTGCCGGTTGAGAAAATAAATATTTCAAAAGACATTATAACAGTAGATGGAATTGAAAATGATAATTTTTTAAAGGCTGAAGAGAAGGCGGCTAAAACCATTCAGAAACACTCGATGCAAATTAATAATGTTGAATATAATTCAAAAATAACCCAGGCCTACCTTCTTTTAGGTAGAGCAAGATATTTTGATCAGCGTTTTATTCCTGCTCTAGACGCCTTCAATCAGGTTTATAAACGAAATTTAGTTAATGAAGAATGGAATTTTTCTGTTATTTGGAAAGCAAAATGTAATATTAGACTAGAACAAGAAGAATTAGCAATAGGGCTATTAAAAACATTATTAAAAAAAGAAAAATTAAGCTCCAAAATTAAGACTGAAGCAAACGCAGGGATAGCGATGGCTTATTTACAGTTAAAAAAAAATGACTCAGCAATAAAACCATTAAAAATAGCCTGTTTAAATGAAAAGAATAAGCATAATAAGGCCAGATATTTGTATATACTTGGACAGCTTTATGAAAAAAATAATAAGATAGATTCAGCCTATGCTATATTTAAAAAAATTGTAGACTTTAAAAGAAGTATTCCCAGAAACGTCTTTATAAATGCCAAATTAAAAATGTTACTATATGATCCTGTAAATGGCAACGAAACAGAGTTTAATAAAATTATAAAAAACATAGAGAATAAACCTTTTTTAGATAAGATATATTATGCATATTCCAAAACCTTATTTTCCAAAGACTCTATAAACAAAGCCACTCTATTTTTAAATAAGGCTATTAAAGAGAATGGCTCTGACAAAGAACTTTTAGCAAGAGGGTTCGAAAAACTTTCAAAAATATATTTTAAAAAATCAAATTATTTAATGGCGGGGAAGTATCTAGACAGCACATTAAACAATTTAGATAAAAACTTAAAAAAACATTGGGAATTAAAAAAACAAAAAAATGGACTTGATCTAGTGGTTAAACTAGAAGAAAATATTAGTCTGTACGACAGCTTAATTAAGCTTTCTGGATATAATAACTCAAAATTAAATGATATTTTGAATCAAATAAAGACTAAAAATGCTTTCTTAAAACAAAAGCCTGTAGAGAATAGGCCAGTGGATGTTTTAAGAAATAGAAATAACAATAGAAGTAATTTTTACTTTTACGACCTTAAACTAGTAGAGTTAGGCAAAAAATCTTTTGAAAGTGTTTGGGGACAACGCACCAGGGAGTCTTATTGGAGAAATATATCTTCCAAACCAATTTCAAAGATAGAAAAAACAGAAAAAATAGAACTAAGCGAGACGTCATTAGAAAAAATTGAAACAGACAATAGTGGGCTTCTAAAAAGAATCCCTAGAACCAAGAATCAAAAAGACAGCATTAATCGTTTAAAAAACAGATCTTATTTAAAATTAGCAGAGATCTATTTAGAAAAGTATAATAACTATACATTAACAGAAAACAGACTAACCTATTTGTTAAATTCAAATACCTCAAAGGAAGTTTTGAGTGAAGCGAACTACCTGCTTTATAAGAGCTATAAAAAACAAAATAAGAAAGAAGCTGAAAATATTCGTTTTAAAATTATTGAGAAATTTCCAAACACAAAATTTGCTAAAATATTAAAGGACCGAAATAATCTTATGATAGAAGAAAAAGAGACGTTGAAATTACTAGACAGTTTTCAAAGCCTTTTCAAAAATCAAAATTTTGAACAAGTTTTAGTGGGGATAGAAAATCAAATAGCTTTTATAGAGAATAAAGATATTTCGATAAATTTCGATCTTTTAAGAGCGCAAACAATAGGCAAACTAGAGGGTGTTTTAAAATACAACGAAGAGCTTAAAAGCATCATAGACAGGTATCCTAATAATTCTAAGACTGTAGAATTAAAAGAAATAAGTAGAGAGATAAATAGAAAATGGCAAATTAATCCTAAAAAAACAGCGACAAGCAATTATAATATTGTTTTTAAGTTATCTAGGGCTCAAGGCGTCAGTGATTCATTAAAAAATAGTATTAAAAAAATAAAAAAATTGACATTTAATAAATTCAGAATATCAGTTGATGTATATGATAGCACGACTCAATTATTTGTAATACAGGATTTAGAAAGCAAGGAAAAAGCGATTAAAATTCTAGACACTATTAAAAAAAATTTAGAATTTTTAAGACTAAAAAATAATTTTGTAGTTTTGTCTTCCCGGTATAAAAACATACTGATTTACAAGGCTTTAGACCTAAATTAATATTATGGCATTTAATTTAACCAATAAAACGACTATGCAACAATCAAGAGAATCAAACAAAATAGACATTATAGAAAAGACAACTAGAGTTGTTGGAGATATTACCTCTCAAGCAGATTTTAGAATAGACGGAAATGTAGAAGGAACCATAATGACATCTGGAAAAGTTGTTGTTGGAGAAGAAGGAGTTGTATCTGGAAAAATAACATGTGCAAATTCTGACATTGCCGGATTGATAAAGGGAAGTCTAGAGGTTTCAGGGATTCTTTCATTAAAATCTTCTGCAAGAATTGAAGGAGATGTTATTGCCGGAAAGCTTGCAGTAGAATCTGGAGCAAATGTTGATGCAAAGATTTCAATGAAAGGAGCTAAAAAAATGACTGCTTTACCATCAAATGAAAAACAAGAAAAAACAGCATAATCTAATTATATTTTCGCAAATTGGCCTTCAGATGCTGATTATTATATTAGCAGGAGTTTTTGTAGGATCTAAATTAGATCAAATTTACCTAAACCAGTATAAAGCATTTACAATTCTATTTTCTTTGTTGTCTGTTGCACTTGCAATTTATGTTGTTATCAAGCAAGTATTAAATTCTACAAACCAAGACTTTGAAAAAAAAGAAAAGAAGCAATGAAGTTTTATTTTAGGATTTCTACGATTTCTTTAATTGTATTATTTTTTCATTATATAATAATTAATTTTATAATTTCCACCGAATTTATAATTCCATTATGGAAGGTATATGGATTTAATTTTGCATCATTATCAGCAATTTATTTGGGACTATTAATTAATTTCAAATATAAGGTCTTCAACCACTTGTATTTGTTTGTCTTTGAAACAATATTAAAAATGATTATTGCAATAATTATTCTAAGCCCACTTTTTAGTATTGATAATTCTGCTTTAATTTTTGAAGTTTTAAACTTCTTTTTCTTGTATTGTATTTTTCTTTATATAGAAATAATCAGCCTAAGAAATGTACTAAGTAAGCTTTAATTTTTGTTGTGAATTTTTGTTTGAAATTTAATTTTATGTGTGTACATTTGCAACCAGAAAATTAGCACACAAATAAAGCTATAATGACAAGAATTTTTAAGACACTCTTCCTTTTTAGTTTTTATTTTTCGTTTACTGCATCAGCTTATTCTAATAATAAGATTGAAAATTCTACAAAAAAAGATTTTGATGTTAATGAGGTAATCATGCATCATATAAAGGACTCTCACGATTTTCACATATTAGATTGGAAAGGGCATCCTGTGTCGGTTCCATTACCTGTAATTTTATGGACTAACGAAGGATTACTTATGTTTATGTCTTCAGAATTTCATCATGATGACTCAGGGGAAATAGTTGTTAAGAGAAACAACCAATCATTTGTTAAATTTCATGAAGAAATATATTATGCAAGAAATGAGACAGAAGGCAATTATATTCAATTTGATTCTTCAAAGCACCCAATTAATGACAAGCCTTTAGATTTATCAATCACAAAACTAGTGTTTTCAATGTTTGTGTCCATAATCATAATATTTGTAATATTTAGACTATCAGCAAAATCATATGCTAGGTCAAAGAAAGGAGAGCCATCTGGGATAGGCAAATTTACTGAACCTATTATTATTTATATCAAAGACGAAGTTGCTTTGCCACTAATTGGAGAGGAAAAACATGAAAAATATCTCCCTTTTCTTTTGACTATATTTTTCTTTATTTGGATTAACAATCTCATGGGAATGATTCCCTTTTTCCCCTTTAGTGCTAATTTAAGCGGCAATATTGCTTTTACAGGGCTACTAGCCTTTATTACTTTTGTTATAACCACGTTCGTTGGAAACAAGAATTACTGGAAACATATTTTTTGGATGCCAGACATACCAGTCCCCATTAAATTATTTATGGCTCCAATTGAATTTTTAGGGATATTTATAAAGCCACTGTCTTTAATGATCCGTTTATTTGCAAACATTTCAGCAGGACATATTATTGTATTAAGTCTAATTTCATTAATATTTATTTTTGAAAGTATTTGGGTGGCCCCTGCCTCTCTTCTCTTTTCTGTGTTTATAAGTCTTATTGAAGTATTAGTTGTGGCCATTCAGGCCTATATATTTACCATGTTGTCTGCCTTATATATAGGCACTGCAATGGAGGAACAGAAACATTAATTAATTTTAAAATTTAAAACATGAATTTAACATTATTTTTATTACAGGAAGTAGCAGTTGATTATGGACCATTTGCTGCTATTGGAGCAGGATTAGCTGCTATTGGAGCAGGAATTGCAGTTGGTTTAGTTGGCGGATCAACCGTAGAATCAATTGCAAGACAGCCTGAAATGCAAGGAAAACTACTAGCAACAGCACTTATTTTAATTGCCTTTGCTGAGGCAGTTGCGCTATTTGCTATTGTACTAGCTTTAATTATATAACAAAAAAAACAAAAGGGTTAATTTGCTTTTTTGTTTTTTATTAAACTATAAACCATGGACTTAATCACACCTGATGTAGGATTGTTGTTTTGGACTTTAGTATCATTCACAATTCTGTATCTAATTCTTAGAAAATTTGCTTGGGGACCAATACTAGGAGCTGTAAATGAAAGAGAAGAAGGCATTAGAAACGCTTTGCTATTAGCTGAAAAAGCTAGAGAAGAAATGGCATCTCTTCAATCTGACAATGAACAGACTCTTAAAAAGGCTAGAGCCGAAAGAGAGACTTTACTTAAAGAAGCTAGAGAGATAAAACAAAAGTTAATTGATGAGGCTAAAAAAGAAGCTAAAAGTGAAGCTAAAAAAATTATAATTCAAGCCCAAGAAACCATTCAAAGCGAAAAAAATGCTGCAATTGTTGATTTAAAAAATCAAGTTGCAAGTCTTTCAGTAGATATTGCGGAAAAAGTATTACAAGATAAGGTCTCAAATGACAAAGCTCAAATGAGTTTAGTACAAGAACTGATTAAAGACGTTAGATTAAAATAAAATGAAAACAAGTCGCGCTGCCATAAGATACGCCAAAGCACTAATTCTAGAATCTGTTGAAAACAAGAACCTAGAAAAGATGTTTAAAGACATGCAGACTGTATGGCAAACTTTTGAAGAAAATCCTGATTTGAGACATCTTGTAGAAAGTCGAGTTATAAAAAACAGCATTAAATCAAGCTCATTGAATTTGATTTTTAAACAATTGGGAAGCCTGACGAAGAATTTAATAAATGTATTGGAAGATAATAATAGGATAAATTTATTTGAAACTATTTCTTATAAGTTTATAGAATTATATAAAGAGCACAAAGGAATTCAATCAGCAATAGTAACAACTGCTGTTCCTTTAAATAAAGAAATAGAAGACCAAGTTTTAGAAACTATTTCAAAATTGACAAATAAAAAAACCACCCTAATAAATAAAGTAGACAAAAGCTTAATAGGAGGGTTTGTAATAAGATTAGGAGACATAGAGTATAATGCTAGTTTTAAAAATAAACTAAAAAATATCAAGCAAGAATTTAATAAAAACACGAATTTATCAATAACATAGATTATGGCAGAAATTAAGCCTGCTGAAGTTTCAGCAATTTTAAAACAACAACTTACAGGACTAGACGCTTCAGCCTCATTAGATGAGGTTGGAACAGTGCTACAGGTAGGAGATGGTATCGCGAGAGTGTACGGTCTTTCTAATGTTCAATATGGAGAATTAGTTCAGTTTGATTCTGGCCTAGAAGGAATTGTTCTTAATTTAGAGGAAGATAATGTAGGAGTAGTACTATTAGGACCGTCTAAGCAAATTAAAGAAGGAGACACGGTTAAAAGAACACAAAGAATTGCATCTATTAACGTAGGGGAGAAAATAGTAGGAAGAGTTGTAAATTCTCTAGGAAAGCCAATTGACGGAAAGGGAAATATTGAGGGAAAACTTTATGAGATGCCCTTAGAAAGAAAAGCCCCAGGAGTTATTTTTAGACAACCGGTTAGTGAGCCGCTTCAGACAGGAATAAAGTCAATAGACGCCATGATTCCAGTAGGTAGAGGTCAAAGAGAGCTAATTATTGGAGACAGACAGACAGGAAAAACTACTGTGTGTATCGATACTATTTTAAATCAAAAAGAATTTTATGATGCAGGAGAACCTGTTTATTGTATTTATGTAGCAATTGGTCAAAAAGCTTCTACGGTTGCAGGAATTGCAAAAATGTTAGAAAACAAAGGCGCGTTGGCCTATACCACTATAGTAGCCGCTAATGCTTCTGATCCTGCCCCAATGCAAGTTTATGCTCCGTTTGCAGGAGCAGCAATTGGAGAATTTTTTAGAGATACAGGAAGACCTGCTTTAATAATTTATGATGATTTATCTAAACAAGCTGTTGCATATCGAGAAGTGTCATTGCTTCTAAGAAGACCTCCAGGAAGAGAAGCTTATCCAGGAGATGTCTTTTATTTGCATTCAAGATTATTAGAAAGATCTTCAAAAGTAATAGCAGATAACAGGATTGCTAAAAACATGAATGATTTGCCAGATTCTCTAAAACCATTAGTAAAGGGAGGAGGCTCGCTTACTGCACTTCCTATTATTGAAACTCAAGCAGGGGATGTATCTGCTTATATTCCAACAAATGTAATTTCAATTACTGATGGCCAAATCTTTTTAGAATCAAATTTATTTAACGCGGGCGTTAGACCAGCTATTAACGTAGGGATTTCTGTTTCTAGGGTTGGAGGATCGGCTCAAATTAAATCAATGAAAAAAGTTGCTGGAACGCTAAAATTAGATCAAGCACAATATAGAGAACTAGAAGCTTTTGCAAAGTTTGGCTCTGATTTAGATGACGTCACTTTAAATGTCATTGAAAAAGGGAAAAGAAATGTGGAAATATTAAAACAAGCACAAAATGATCCATTTACTGTAGAAGACCAAGTAGCAATAATTTTTGCAGGGTCCAAAAACTTACTTAGAAAGGTGCCTGTTAATAAAGTGAAAGAATTTGAAAGACAGTATCTAGATTTTCTAAATGCTAAACATAGAGAAACTCTTGATATAATTAAATCAGGAAAACTCACGGATGAGGCTGTAGACGTCTTAACTAAAACAGCTGAAGAACTGAGCTCTTCATATTAATAATTAAAAGATGGCTAATCTAAAAGAAATTAGAATTAGAATAGGATCGGTTTCTTCTACTATGCAAATAACGAGCGCTATGAAAATGGTCTCAGCTGCAAAATTAAAAAAAGCTCAAGACGCTATTACAGCTATGCGCCCTTATTCTAACAAGCTTTCGGAGTTAATGCAAAGGTTTAGTGGAGCAAGCGAAGCAAGCGGAACAGGCGAAAAAAGTTTTACTAATAAAAGAAAAATAAAAAAAGCTTTAGTTATAGCAATCAGCTCTAACAGAGGACTTTGTGGCGCGTTTAATACAAATATTGCTAAAGAAATTAATATTATTAAGTCTAGGGATGAATTTAAAAATTCTGAAATAGATTTTTTAACTATAGGAAAAAAAATAAAGGACACTCTTCAAAAAACTGAAAAAATTATTCAAAATGACAGCGATGTATTTGACGAGTTAAATTATGAGCGTGTTTCGAAAATTGTAGAAAAAGTAATGGATTTATTCCTTACTCAAGAATATGATCACATGGAAATTGTTTACAATTCTTTTAAAAATGCAGCTACTCAGATTATTAAGTCAGAACAATTCTTGCCAATTCCATTAAATGAAAAAGAAGGATCAGAAAACTCAGACTATATTTTTGAGCCATCACTAGAATTAATTGTAAGCACTTTAATTCCAAAATCTCTAAAAATGCAATTGTTTAAGGCTATAAGAGATTCTTTTGCCAGCGAACATGGAGCTAGGATGACAGCGATGCACAAAGCAACGGATAATGCATCTGAACTAAGAGACGAATTAAACCTTACTTATAATAAAGCTAGACAAGCTTCAATTACTAACGAGATTTTAGAGATTGTGGGAGGAGCAGAGGCTTTAAACAATTAAAAAAGTCTAAAAAACGAATTATAGGCTACAATAAATCAATATGGTAGTTAGAATAATTAATAAATCGTCAAACCTATTACCAAGTTATGAAACCTTACTATCTGCTGGCATGGATATTAGAGCTTTTCTGGACCAGCCGCTTATAATAAAGCCTTTAGAAAGAGCTCTAATCAAAACAGGACTTTATATCGAGCTTCCAAAAAGCTATGAAGCTCAAGTTAGATCAAGAAGTGGATTAGCTTTAAAAAAAGGCATTACTGTTTTAAATTCACCCGGAACAATAGATGCAGATTATAGAGGAGAAATAGGAGTAATTTTAATTAATTTATCAAATGAAAATTTTAATATTTCAACAGGAGATAGAATAGCACAATTAGTTGTTTCTAAACATGAAAGAGTAGATTGGGAATTACGTAAATCGCTTGACCAAACAAATAGAGGAGACAGGGGCTTTGGAAGTACAGGATTAAATTAATGAATATGAAATTAATTATATCAATGGCCATCATACTGAAATTAATATTGGAGATTTCAGCGAGTTGATTTAACTTGCTTAGATGAGAAATTTTTTGCTTTTGATTATTCCGCTAATGCTTTTAAATTGTAAATCAATAACAAAAGTTGAAACAAACAGAGGCTTTAAAAATATTTCAACCAAAAGTTTACTTAAAAACATTTCAAAAGAAGAGTTAAGCTATAAGTATCTTTTTCTAAGATCTCAAGCAACTATAATTAAAGATGGCAGAACAAATCAATTTAATTTAAGGATTAGAATTAAAAATAAAGACAAAATATTAATTAGCGGCTCTCTTTTGATACCCTTATTTAAGGGACTTGTTACAAAACAAGAGGTTGTTTTTTATGAAAAATTCAATAAAACATACTATCAGGGGAGTTATAAGCATCTTTCTAAGATTTTAAATTTTGAACTTTCTTTAAACTCACTTGAAAATCTGCTTGTCGGGAGACCTATAGAAGACTTAGAAAACATCAGGCTTTCTCAAGAAAAAAACATAAATGGCTATACCTTAGGGTCTATAAATAAAATAAACAAAATAAAATCTTCTTATGTAATTAATCCGATTTCTTATAATTTAAAAAATCAGAGCTTGTCTTCTATAGAAACAAACAACGAACTAATGATTGAATATGGAAATTATAAATTAATAGGCAGCCAAAGTTTTCCTCAAGAAATTATAATAACCGTAAAGAGAAAAGAAGACACATTAAAAATTTTACTTAATTTAAAAATAAACAGAATTGATCAAAAATTTTCATTTCCTTTCTCAATACCTAAAGGCTATAAAAAAGTTGAATTATGATAATTTTAAATAAATTAACATTATTACTCGCTTTCATAATAGTTATATTCAGTTTTAACCAATGTTTTGCTCAAAAGTCTAAAAGACTAGAGCTTGAAGCTCGAAGAGTTCAGATTCAAAAAGAAATAAAGAATATCAATGAGATGCTTTTTGATAATAAAAAGAAAAAAGTAATGGTTTTTTCAGACATTGAAAATTTAACTTATAAAATTCTAAGAAAAGAAGAACTGGTTAAGCTAACAAATCAACAAATAAACCTTTTAGATAAAGACATTAAATTAAACTTAACTCAGCAGCTAGAATTAGAAATACAATTAAAAGAAGTGAAAATAGCATATGGAGAGATGATTTTAAAGTCTTACAAAACTAAATCTGGCAAGAATAGATTGATGTTTTTATTGTCGTCAGAAACTTTTTTTCAAGCATTTAAAAGGATGCAGTATATGAAACAATATGCAGCTTTTAGAAAAACTCAAGCAATTAAAATCACTTCACTTACCAATGAATTTAAGACGGCTAATGAAATGTTAATAATTAAAAAGGAAACAAAAGAAGAACTTTTAATAGAGAATAGGGCGATTCAGAAATCTTTAGAATCGGAAAAAAAAGAAATAAGTACAATTGCATATGAATTAAGAAAAAAAGAAAAAAAATATATAAGAGAAATTGCTCAAAAACAAATACAAACCTCAAAAATTGATAAAGAAATTGAAAAATTAATTAGAGAGGCTATTGCAGCGTCAAACAAGAACAAATCAAATTCAAATAGCTTTAATTTAACGCCTGAAGCTAAAGCATTGGCAAAAAAGTTTGCCTTAAACAAAGGGAAGTTGCCATGGCCAGTTCTACGAGGAGTTGTTATTCAAAAATTTGGGACACAACCTCATCCTGTAGTTAAAACAGCCAAAATTAAAAGTAACGGAATAGTGATTGCAACGGCTAAATTTGAAAAAGTTAGAGCTGTATTTGAAGGCACTGTTTTGTCAATTTTACAGTTTAAAGGGAGTAATCCAACAATTTTGATTCAACACGGAAATTATATTTCAGCATATAAGAATCTATCAAAAGTTTATGTTAATAAAGGGGAACTCGTTTCGTCAAATCAATCTATAGGAGAGGTGTTTACGAATAACAATACAGGGCAGTCAACGATACAGTTTAGTGTTTTTGAAAAAACAACTCCTTTAGATCCTTTACTTTGGATTTTAAGAATGTAATCTATTTATATTTAGGAAGCATTTTAGCTAAGTATTTACCTAAAACATCAAACTCGAGATTCACAACACTTCCAATAGTTAAATTTTGAAAATTAGTATGATTATAGGTATAAGGAATAATGGCTACACTAAAGCTATTGTCGTTTGACCGAACAACCGTAAGGCTAATTCCATTAACTGCGATAGAACCTTTTTCTACTGTAAGATTGTCTGAAGGGTTGTATTGAAAGGTATATTCCCAACTGCCATTTGTTTTATCAATTTTAAAGCATTCTCCTACTTGGTCGATATGGCCTTGGATCATATGCCCATCTAAACGAGCTCCTATTATCATTGCACGCTCTAAATTTACAACTTCCCCAATTTGCCATTTTCCAATATTTGTTTTGGCAATCGTTTCTTTTATAGCAGTTACAGTATAAGCGCTGTCTTTTATTTCAACAATTGTTAAACAAATTCCGTTATGAGAAACACTCTGGTCTATTTTAAACTCAGAAGTGAGTTTGCTTGAAAGGGTAATATTTAGATTTTCTCGATTGACTTCTAAGCCTAATACAACACCCTGATCCTCAATAATGCCTGTAAACATATTCTTTAATTTATATATATATTTAGTGAGTAAAACTAGCAATAATAAATTTACATTTTATATGGAAGGAAAAAAGCTGCCTATTGTTGGGATTTCATGTGGTGATCCAAATGGTATAGGGATTGAAATAATTTTAAAAGCACTTAGCGACAATAGAATATTAGATTTTTTTATTCCTATTATTTTTTCAAACGAAAAACTAATGTCTGATCAAAAAAAAGAACTTAACATTGACATACAGTTTAGTAAAATCAATTTTAACAAAAAGCCTTTAAAGGGCAAAATAAATATTATAAATGTATGGGAAGAACCGTATGAAACAGAATTTGGTAAGCCAACAATAAAATCAGGAGAACTTTCTTTCAAGTCTTTAGAAGCAGTTACAAAGGCATTAATTAACAATCAAGTAGATGTTATGGTTACTGCTCCAATTAATAAAAACAATATTCAAAGCAAGGATTTTAATTTTCCAGGGCATACAGATTATTTAGCAAAAAAATTACAAGGGGAAAGTTTAATGTTCATGTTAAATGAGAATTTAAGGGTAGGGTTACTAACAGATCATATTCCAATTAAAGAAATAGCCTCTAATGTTTCATTAAAAAAAGTAAAAGAAAAGGTTTTGATTATGGAACAATCTCTCAAAATAGATTTTGGAGTTCAAAAGCCCAAGATAGCAGTCCTTTCAGTGAACCCACACGGAGGAGATGGGGGGGTTATAGGCAATGAAGATGATTCTATTTTAAAGCCAGCACTTATAGAAATTTCAAAAGAAGGAACAATGCTTTTTGGACCATTTTCTGCTGATAGTTTTTTTGGATCAGGCAATTACAAAAAATATGATGCAATTTTAGCCATCTATCACGATCAGGGCTTGGTACCGTTCAAGACTTTGTCTTTTGGAGAAGGAATTAACTTTACGGCAGGATTAAACAAAATAAGGACGTCACCTGATCATGGGACAGGGTATGATATTGCAGGAAAAGATCTAGCAGATCCCAACTCTTTTAAAAACGCTATTTTTTCTGCAATTGAGATTTTTAATAAAAGAAAACTACACAAAAAAATTACTAAGAATCCACTTTTATTTTCAAAAGACAAAACGTTTATAAAATAGACCAATTCTCTTTTTAAAATTTCTTATATTCGCGGGTTCAAACTAAAGTCGCATGCTTTTTTTAAATCAATATGTAATTAATTTTACCGGATTAAAAGAAGGGGAACACAATTTTGAGTTTGATTTAGATAATAAGTTCTTTGAACATTTTGATTATAATGATTTTAATAGCTGCCAAATAAAAGCAGGAGTTAGGGTAAATAAAAAATCTAATTTATTAGAGCTTGTTTTTAGCTCTAAAGGGCGGATTAACATTAACTGTTTCGTTTCCAATGAACCTTTTGACTATTTACAAGAACATCAGATTAAGTTGGTCGTTAAGTTTAGTTCTGAATTAATTAATGATAATGAGGAATTGGTGATTTTGCCAGTTGGTACATCTACGTTAAACGTCGCGCAATATTTATTTGAAATGATAATATTATCTTTGCCTATTAAAATTATTCATCCCGGAGTAGTGGATGGCTCGTTAGAGTCAGAAACTTTAAATAAACTCAAGGAGTTAGAATCAAAGGCTCAAGAAAAAAGTTCTAAAATTGACCCCAGATGGGATAAATTAAAAGATTTAATATAATAAATAAATTATGGCACATCCTAAAAGAAAAATTTCTAAAACTAGAAGAGATAAAAGGAGAACACATTACAAGGTTGCAGATTCTCAAATAGCAACTTGTAAAACTACAGGCGAATCGCATTTATATCATAGGGCTCACTGGCATGAAGGAAAATTATATTATAGAGGAAAAGTTTTAATTGATAATGCGGCTCAAGCAGAAGCATAATTTTCAATAATTATAATAGCAGATTATGGTGTTTTTTGCCATTTTTTGCTATTTTTTTGCCATTTTTTGCCATTTTTTGCTATTTTTTTGCCATTTTTGATCAAAATTGAAAATATCATATTTACAGCTTTTGGAGCTGGGGGTACATGGGGAGCCATGTTTTTAAAATGGGGATACAACAGTTAATAAATTATATATTATGAACATAAAAGAAATACAACAGTTAATCAAATTTGTAGCAAAATCTGGGGTTCAAGAGGTTAAAATTGAGTCGAAAGATTTGAAAATTAGCATCAAAACGGCATTACATACCGCAAAACCAGTAGTTTATACTGAGCCACCAGTTATAAGCCACCTTCCAATAGACTCCTCAGCTTCTAGCGGCCAAGGCGTTAAAGAATCTTTACAAGATGACCATTTAATTACAATTAAAGCTCCTATTATAGGGACTTTTTATAGAAAAGCTTCTCCGGATAAAGCAAATTTTATAGAAAATGGAGATGTTATTTCTGAAGGCAGTGTTTTATGTGTTATTGAGGCCATGAAGTTATTTAATGAGATTGAATCTGAATATTCGGGAAAAATTGTTAAAATTTTAGTTGACGATGCTTCTCCTGTAGAATTTGATCAACCTTTATTTTTAGTTGACCCATCATAAACCAAAACTATAAAATGTTTAAAAAAATATTAATTGCTAATAGAGGCGAAATAGCTCTTAGAATTATAAGAACTTGTAAGGAAATGGGGATTAAAACTGTGGCTGTTTATTCAGTCGTTGACCAAGAGAGTCTGCATGTAAAGTTTGCTGACGAAGCAGTTTGTATTGGTCCAGCCAATAGCGCAGATTCTTATTTAAAAATACCTAATATAATAGCCGCTGCAGAAATAACCAATGCAGACGCTATCCATCCTGGATATGGGTTTTTATCTGAAAATTCAAGATTTTCAAAAATTTGTGCAGAGCATAAAATAAAATTTATTGGGGCATCACCAGAAATGATAAATAGAATGGGAGACAAAGCTTCTGCAATAGCCACTATGAAAGAGGCTGGAGTCCCTACAGTTCCTGGATCTGAAGGGATTATTGAATCATTTTCAAAAGCTAAGAAATTAGCAAAAAAAATAGGCTATCCAGTTATGATAAAGGCTACAGCTGGCGGTGGCGGAAAAGGCATGAGAGCTGTTAGGGAAGAAGAAGGGTTTTTAGACTTATGGGAAAGCGCTAAACAGGAGGCTAATGCATTTTTTGGAAACGATGGAATGTATATGGAAAAATTAATTGAAAATCCTAGGCATATTGAAATACAAATTGTAGCAGACAAATACGGAAAGGCATGTCATTTGTCTGAAAGAGATTGTTCGATTCAAAGAAGGCATCAAAAACTAACAGAGGAAACGCCCTCTCCATTTATGACACAAAACTTAAGAGAAAAAATGGGTGATGCTGCCGTTAGGGCTTCGGAATTTATAAAATATGAAGGCGCAGGAACTATAGAATTTCTTGTAGATAAAAATCGAAATTTTTATTTTATGGAAATGAATGTAAGAATTCAGGTTGAGCACCCTATTACTGAACAGGTTATTGATTATGATTTAATAAAAGAGCAGATAAAAGTAGCGGCAGGCGTTAAAGTTTCAGGCAACCATTACTTTCCAAAACTTCATTCTATTGAATGTAGAATAAATGCAGAAGATCCATATGCAGATTTTAGACCTTCTCCAGGGCTAATTACAAACCTTCATTTACCAGGAGGACATGGAGTAAGATTAGACACTCATGTTTATAGCGGATATAGAATCCCTTCTAATTATGATTCTATGATTGCTAAAGTAATCGTAACGGCTCAAACTAGAAAAGAGGCAATACAAACAATGCGTAGAGCTTTAGATGAATTCGTTATTGAGGGGGTTAAAACAACAATTCCTTTTCATAGGCAGTTAATGGATGATCCCAAATATATTTCTGGAAATTATACAACCAAATTCATGGAAGACTTTGTATTAAAAGAGCCCTAATTATTTAAATATCCTTTTTCAATAATTTTTTCTGCTATTTGAATGGTATTTGTAGCGGCCCCCTTTCTTAAATTATCAGCAACAACCCAAAGATTTAAACTGTTTTTTTCAGAAAAATCTTTTCTAATTCTCCCGACAAACACCTCGTCCTTTCCTTTTGAATATAAAGGCATGGGATAGTCAAAAGTATTAATATCATCTTTTAATTCAACGCCAGTCGTATTGTCTAATAGAGTTTTTATGTCTTCAATTTCAAAAGGATTATTTAGAGACAGGTTAATGGATTCACTGTGACCACCAATGACAGGAATTCTAATTGCTGTTGCGCTAACCTTTATTGTTTTATCAAGAATTTTATGAGTTTCATTTGACAGTTTCATTTCTTCTTTAGTATATCCGTTTGAGAGGAAATCGTCGCAATGAGGAATAGCATTTTGATGTATAGGATATTTATATGCCATTTCGCCTTTTATTCCTTTGTATTCATTTTCTAATTGACTTAACGCTTTCATCCCCGTACCAGTAACAGATTGATAGGTAGACACGACAACTCTTTTAATTCCATATTTTTTATGAATAGGAGACAAAACCATTAGCATTTGAATTGTTGAGCAATTAGGGGTTGCAATTATTTTATCATCCTTAGTTAATAAATTGCCATTAATTTCAGGAATAATTAATTTTTTGGTTTTATCCATCCTCCAAGCAGAAGAATTGTCAATTACAAAGGTCCCTTTCTCTGCAAATTTTGGCCCCCACCTTAAAGAAGTCTCTCCTCCGGCCGAAAAAATAGCTATATCAGGGCCATTTTGCACTGCTTCTTCAAGCCCAATCACTAAATATGTTTTATTTAAAAACATAATTTTTTTGCCTATAGAAGAGTCCGAGGCTACAAGAAATAATTCATCGAAAGGAAAATTACGTTCTTTCAATATTTCCAACATCACCCCGCCAACCATTCCAGTAGCGCCGACTAAAGCTATTTTCATAATATATTATTTAACAGCAAAAATAATTATTTCATCATAACGAACAATTGACTTTGAGTTTTGAATCAATTTTATAACAATTTGTTAGAATTAAAACAGTTATTGTATAATAACTCTTTTAATTCTTTTAGAAAGGGCGGTTAAAATTTCATATGAAATAGTTCCTATAGCTGAGGCAAACTCTTCTGCTGAAAAGTTAACATCATCAAAGACAATAACACGATCTCCCTCTTTGCAGTCAATATTGGTAACATCAACCATCATCATGTCCATACAAACGTTTCCTATAATTGAAGCAAATGATCCATTAATGAAGACTTTCCCTTTTCTTTTCCCGTATTTTCTGCTTATTCCATCAGCATGCCCAATTGGCAAGGTTGCACTTTTAGTGTTTTTAATAGCAGTAAAACCTTTATTATAACCAACAGAGTCGCCTTTTTTTATTATATGAATTTGTGAAATAATAGTCTTCAAAGTTATAACTGGCCTTAATGCCTTAGTGTATTTTGTTTCGTTCCCAAAACCATACAATCCTATGCCAGACCTTACCATGTCAAACTGATATTCAGAAAAATTCAATATACCTGAAGTATTTAGAACATGTTTTTTTACATAACCGCCAATTCCTTTTTCAAAATCAAAACAAATTTCATTAAACGAGGCTAGCTGATCTAAAGTAAAAGAATATTCTTTAGAATCTTCTGACGCTCCCAAATGAGAAAATATAAATTCAGGCTTTAGTCCTTTTAATAAAATTATTAAATTGTTTATATCCGTTTTAGCGAAACCAAGCCTATTAAGCCCTGTATTGAATTTTATTTGAAAAGAATGGTTCTTTCTGCAACACCTCTCTAAAGCATCCATAAAAGCGTTTAAAATTCTAAAGGAGTAGATGCTTGGCTCTAGCTCATATTTTAAAATATCATCAAAATCATTTAGTTGAGGATGAAGAACTAAAATAGGAATTTTTATGCCACTTTCACGAAGCTCTATACCTTCATTTGTATAGGCAACAGCCAAATAGTCTACTTTTTGTATTTCTAATTCTTTTGAAATAATACTTGAATCTGAACCATAAGAAAAAGCTTTAACAACTGCCATTATTAAGGTCTTGGAATGCAATTTAGAACGTAAAAAGGTTAAATTATTTCTAAGATTAGGAAGATTAATCTCAATAATAGTATTTTGATTGGTCATTATTTATTTTTTGTTCGAACATTGATTTTTTAAAGTTTATTAAGTAGGTCGTTGAAATAATGATTAAAGTTAAAATAATAAAATTTAGAAAAATGCTATTGTTAGTTTGTTTTTCAAAAAATTGAACAACAAATTGGTGATTAAATAATTCTGTTTTTAGATTGGACTGGGAAAAGGGAATCAAATATTTGGGTTTGAGTTCGACCTTTCTTAATTCACTGGTGTTTTTATACAAATTAATATCTTTATTACAGCCTCCATCTAAATATTCAAAAGCAAATTTTGTTATTCTTCTTTTAGCTTTAGCTCTTAAATCTTTAATTAAAGGATATTTTGGATTGTATGAGATTGTTTTTACCAAAGCATAAAAATTTAAATCATTTCTTTTGATAAATTTTACTGAACATAATGAATAGCGCCCCACACATTAACCAGGCAGGTAAAGTTAAGAAAGAAAGAAAAATTCCCTGTGTTTGAGCCAATCCAAAAAAGATAACAAAGCTAATTGCCCATGAAAAAAATACAGAAAGGTTAAAAGTGATGTTGTTTTTCTCTGCATAGTTTTTTATTATTCCAAAGCGATTGGCAAAGTAATATTCAAAAACGATAATAGCTCCAAAAGGGGCTAAAATAAAACCGTAAACAGCTACAAAATCAAGAAGTTTCATGGCAAACGCTGGGAAAATTC
>LWDU01041307.1_pt1 | contig 80175 bp, 68 predicted proteins | sample 727161 | NCBI WGS metagenome assembly LWDU01 (sample SAMN04566230, study PRJNA314399) | hydrothermal vent metagenome | isolation source: deep sea hydrothermal plume seawater | place: Mexico: Gulf of California, Guaymas Basin | collected 2004-07-11
TGAGAAGAAGCAGCGAGAGCTAAGGAAGCAAAAGAAGAAACAGGAGAAGGCTGAACGCCGGAACCAAGAAGAGGCAGCCAGCCCAGCACCCAAAGAGGGAGACCGATGACATCTAGTCAGAACATCCCCAAATTTTTTCCCAGAAATTCTAGGGCACTCAGCTTTATAGACGAGGTGGCGTAGGGCGATTCAGCCAAGTCCATGACACGCTCCTGAATAGGCACCCAGATTGGTCAGGAATGTCCTCCTACAATACTACCCAGAATACTACCCAGTACATCGGGCATACAGTGGTCTACAGGACACCCACAGTGATACCAGTAGTCCAGAGAATATGGCTTGGTTGTTGGCTTTCTAGAAGGAGAAAGCTGAGGAAGTAAGCCGAATTAAAGAATACGGATGTAACCTATTTTCATTAGTTCGGGGATACTCCTCTTGGCGTCAATTTGGATCTAACAGCACTCAGCCTTAAACAAAAAGGACACTACTATCCTTCAGGTCTAGATCTAGAACACTGGCGGTCATCCGCAACAGATGCTTCACGCCGTCCCCTCTGTCTGGACCGGCCAAGAAAAATTACAGCAGAAGATGGGAGGCTAGCCAAAGTAATAGAAAGAATCCCAAGAGATCGGTAAGTGTATGCACGAACACTGAAGAGGCGATAGATGGATCGATTCCAGCACGATCTAGCGTAGTGGGGATAAACGCTCCTGCGAAACCGGCAACGATTTGATTCGCCCACATCGCAAGTAGAACAACCAGAGCCACTCCACTCCCGAGAACTGCTCCGTTAACCAAGCCTATCAAGATCTCCTTAGCGACAAACCCCCTGGCCGATCCGGATCCCTGAACTGTAATACGGCGGATAGTCACAGCAAGTGATTGGGTACCAGAACTGCCACCCAGTGCCGCTATGATCGGTGCTATGAAAGCGAGAGTCAGTTCTTTTTCTATCAAGTCCTTGAACACAAGGATGACGGATGCCGCTATCGCTGCTGTAGCAAGGTTCAACATCAACCAAGGAAGACGAGTAGTCACAGATTCTATCCAGTTGTGTCTCAGTTCATCCTCGTCTGGGACACCCGCAAGCATCAAAATGTCCTCAGTCTGTTCTGATTCGATCACATCGATAACATCGTCAAACGTGATCCGGCCCAGAAGCACACCTTCATCTGTCACCACCGGTATTGCTGCTAAATTGTAGCGGCTAAGAAGTCTCCCAACTTCTTCTTGGTCTACATCCGGCGATACTGTCACACTGGGCTCTTCTACTAGTCCTTCAATGCTATCTGCCGGGTCCGCAACCACGAGGTCATCTAACCTCATCGTGCCCAGAAGCCGACGCTTCTGATCAATCACAAAAACTGTGTAAAAATCCTCTACATCCCTACCCTGGATGCGAACCTGCCTAATCGCCTCATCTGCCTTTAAGGAACCCTCTACCTCAACGAGCTCGGTTGTCATGAGTCCACCAGCTGTTTCTTCACCGTAGCTTAATAGGCGCTTGATATCTCCAGCTTCGTCGACCGGGAGTGCAGCTAAGATGCTCCTCTGGTCCTCAGGTCCTAGCTCGCCTATAAGATCCGTTGCATCGTCATCCGCTAGTTCTTTAAGGAATTCAGCGACCTTCTCAGCTGGAAGCGCCACCAAAAGTTCAGCACGTGCCTCACCATCATCCATTTCTGCGAGGGTCTCAGACGCCAGCGTCGTCGGGAGCATGCACAAGATCTCCACCCGATACTTTTCATTCAGTGATTCTATGAGGTCAGCAAGATCCGACGGATGCAATTCTACAGCCTGATCTGAGATAGATTTTAGTTTACCCGACGCTGCTAGTTCGTCGATTTGTTCCCGCAACTTCTCGGTCTGGTGCGCTGGCCTCTTCATCAGTGGATCTTGGAATTTGTGGGGCTTGGTTCACAATCTTAGCGCGGGCTACTGTGGCGCTCTACAGTCCATCCAAGGCGCTGGAAGATCCCCGAGACAGCCAGCCCTCGCAAGGCACAAATCGGAAAGCTACTCTGGGTGGTTGAATACTTGACGAACGAGTCGTTCCTGGAGCTTAAACATAGGACTTGTAAAACGGTCTGAATCTTCTGGATGATCGTGTCCCAGCACATGCAGTGCACCGTGGACCACTAATCTGACAAGCTCTTCGTCGAGCGGTATTTCATGCTCCTTAGCCTGACGGATTGCCTGGTCCACACACACGTACACATCGCCGAGCGGTAGCTCAGTCGTACCCATGGAAAACGCGAGCACATCCGTTGGAGCATTCCGGCCCAGATAGCAAGCATTCAACTCTCCCATCTCCTGATCACCAAGCAGGGTTATCGAGAACTCACCGGTCCGACCGTCTTCAATTAGAGTCTGATGTATCGCTTGCTTCAACAGCAAGCCTGGGGTGCCCTTGTAAGGACCGAGATTGACTTGGATGTCCAAGAGAGATGGGCCCAGGATCAGCCAGATGACCCTTCTGCTAAACCCTTTTTCTCAGCAGGCCCATCTAGAGTGGATGAATCATCCTTAGAGTCTATAGTATCCGTAAGGTGTCTGGTGGCTGGGTATTCGATCCGGCGATGCATAACGCCTGAAAGGATCTTTACGAACTCAGCCTTCACATCAGCTACCTCACGCAAGGTAAGTGGAGCTTCCTCAAGCTGGCCATCAGCGATCTTGCCATCCACAACCGTATCGATCAAATCTTGCAACCGGAGTACAGTGGGTTCTTGCATAGCCCGTGTTGCAGATTCGCAGGAATCTGCAAGCATTACAATTGCCGTTTCCTTTGATTGAGGTTTTGGGCCAGGATACGAAAACCTCTCAGAATCAACCTCCCCCCCCATCTCCTCACGCGCCTTCTCAAAAAAGAAACCGATCCGTTGAGTCCCGTGGTGTTCAAGAATAAACTGCGAGATCACCTGTGGAACCTTAGCCTCACGGGCAAGATCTAGGCCCTCGGTAACATGCTCGCGTAAGATCTCCGCCGATGTGGATGCTTTGAGTTTATCGTGTGGATTACGTCCCTCTGGTTGATTTTCTACGAAGTAGTGGGGTTTCAGCATCTTCCCCACATCATGGTAGTAAGCACCCACTCGACTAAGGAGCCCATTCGCTCCAATAGCAATTGCTGCGCCTTCTGACAAATTTGCGACGTTGACGGTGTGGGCATATGTACCTGGTGCCTCCGAGGATAGCCTCCTAAGCAAAGGACGAGTGGGATCGGCCCACTCGAGAAGTGTCTGATCCGTAGTGATCCCTGTGAACCACTCAAAAACGAAGAGACAGCCCATTGCAAGTAAGGCGGATACTGCCGCGTTACTTCCCGCTAAAGCAGCATCTCGAGCCACTTCAGGCATAGCCCGGGATGTTGCTAATCCGAGGCTTAGAAGCATCAATCCGGTCATCGAAGTGATGATCGCAATTGAGACCCACCAGTCCGAGCGTCGTCGCAGTACCCTGACGCTCAACGCTGCTGCCGAACCCCCGGCCGCAATCAGAAGAAACGTCTCATAGGAAGAAAAGGGTGGCAGCCTGCCAGTTATTGCTGCAAGGACAAGCACAAGAAAAAGCGATATGCGGGTATCCCACAGAATCGCAACAGGTAAAGCTACGAACGCAATAGGAAGCAACACGACGGAGAACTCAGCTTGGCTGATGGTCACGGCAGCTGAAAAATAGGCAGTAACAAGCAGAGAAATCAGCAGAAGCCAGTGGAATGTGGCATACAGTTTAGGGCGACTGAAGAAGATCAGAAGACCAAAAAGACCGAGCAGCATTACGTTGATTAAGCCCGTACCCAAGAACGCCCCAACGGCTATCCCTTGGGCCTGCACGAGACCTCGATTGCGACGCTCAGCTTCGTGAGCGCGGAGGTGTTCAAGCACTTCGGAGCCAATCGGATCCCCCTGCCTAACTATCGACTGGCCTTCAAGAAATTCTTGCTTGATTGTCTCAACTGATCTAGCAGCGGCATCCCGGTCCATCTCTGTCGCCACAACATTGAGAACGTAGCTGTATTCGATGTGACGGATCAGAACTAGATTCAATAAATCAGATATAGATGGAGGTGTTCCTGGAGGCAGTAGCAGTGCCGCTTCGTTCAAGAAGTGACGAGTCGTAAGCACTTCTGAAATCTGAGCAGTTCGCTCAACTGAATCGTTATCGCGAATTGTAATTCGGGTCGTGCTCAGGTCCGCTACTCGAGCAGCTTCCACAACGCCATCTTCCATGATCTCTCGGACCGCACGAGTTGCAGAACGGTGAAATGCGTTCCGTGCTGCATCACTCATGATGTAGTCGACTTGTTCGGGCGTCGCGATAATGCTGCTAGCCTGGAGGGTTTCTTCAAACCTGACTCTATCGCTTATCGCCGCTGCAGAATCCAATTCGCTGAAGAAACGGTCGATCCGGGCCACCATAGTATCGCCAGCATTAGGCTCGACATCGAATGTGGGAGGCACCACTTCCCTAGCAAGCTGTCTTTCTTCTTCAAGATCAGATGGGAATTTTGGCACACTAAAAGCAATTTCTGAGATCACGTCATCAGGAGCCACGCTCCAATCTTCGAAAGGACGTGAGTCATTTCCCGTTGACGGCGGGAAGAGTGCAGTCACCAAAATTGAGAGCGTAATCAGCAAAAGAACCCTCGAACCATGATGAAAAATTCTCTGCCCCTTCGAGGTTCCCGGTTCACCTGAAAGGCCGAAAAACATGCTTCCGGTCTCGTTTAGCTGGCTCATGTGTCGAGTCCTTTTGTCTCCTGAGGAGCTTCGGCATAAGCCTTGATAATGTCCTTGACCAACCGATGACGGATCACATCCTTAGAACCCAGGTAGATGAAAGAGATTCCATCTATATCAGAGAGGATGCGCTCGACTTCGAGCAGGCCAGAATGATCCCTCCTCGGCAGATCAATCTGGGTCTTATCGCCAGTGATGACGACTTGAGAGTTTAGCCCCAAGCGTGTGAGGAACATCTTCATTTGCGCAGTCGTAGCATTTTGAGCTTCATCCAAGATCACGAATGCATCCGAAAGTGTTCGGCCGCGCATGTAGGCCAAAGGTGCGATTTCTATTGTGGAGTCGCCAAGGGCCCGTCTCATGCGATCACTAGGCATCATATCTTCAAGAGCATCATAGAGTGGCCGGAGGTACGGATCGACCTTCTCCTGCAGATCACCTGGTAGGAATCCAAGGTTCTCTCCCGCTTCCACAGCGGGACGAGCCAGGATAATCCGACGAACACGTTTCTTGTAAAGAGCATCTACAGCGCAGGCAACTGCCAGATAAGTCTTACCAGTACCGGCAGGTCCTATGCCAATAACAATGTCATTGCTGGTAATTGCTTCAATGTACACCTGCTGTCCTGAAGATTTCGGAGAGATAACCCGTCGGGACCCTGGCAGCGCAAGTCTTATCATATCTTCAGCAGACACGATGCCACCCTCTCCCTGGATGGTGACTCCATCAGCAAAACGTGCAATGTCCGTTACACCAAAGGGTACACGGAGTTTGGATAGCTCGATTATGTGCTGCACCACGGGTACAGCGCGTTCAACAGCGGACTGGGAACCCGAAAGAATCAATTCGTCTCCACGCATTACAATACGGATGCCGAATAAGCTTTTTAGCTCTTGAACATTTTGATCATTAACGCCAGTCAACATCAGAGGATCAGCGCCCTGAGCGTCTAATCTGTGTTCCGCGATTGTTTCGCCGTTCGCCAATGTTTCTCCTGAAGGTGGAAGGCCGAGGTCGCTCGTCCTAATACTACTCTTTCGAACTCTTGAGGGTCGTTAGACCGAGTTCTGAAAGCTCTTCGTTGCCCACCGAAGCAGGTGCTTCTTCATATAAAGCTCGGGCTGCTGTGGTCTTGGGAAAAGCTATGACGTCCCTGAGACTCTCAGACCCTGAGAATCTTTGTACGATTCGGTCCATACCAAGCGCGATCCCTCCGTGAGGCGGAGCCCCAGCCGACAGGGCATTAAGGAGAAAGCCAAATTTCTCTTCTATTTCATGATCGCTTAGGCCTAAGGATCGAAGAATTCTCCGCTGAATTTCGGGTTGATGAACCCTGACACTTCCCGAGCCCAGTTCATTGCCATTATAGACAAGATCATAGGCAGTACCTCGGACCGAAGACGGATCTGACTCAAGTAGGTCAATATCATCAGGGTGAGGCATGACGAACGGATGATGGCTCGGTGTGATCTCACCATCTCTCAGATCGAATAAGGGGAAATCCGTTACCCAAAGCCAAGAATGTTCTTGTTCCGGAGTAAACTCGAGTGCTTCTGCGGCCTCAGAACGAACTACGGCAAGAACCGGGGAAGTTAGTGAGTCAGGTCCAAACGCTACGAACGCGAGATCTCCAGGCAATAACCCCATAGCTAATGAGTCTTCAGGAGCCAAGAACTTCCCAAGTGGTCCTGATGCTCCACCTTCTGCTTGCTTGGCCCACAATAATCCCGGCGCACCAACCTCCTTTGCCTTAGACTCTATAGTAGCGATCTGCCGTCTAGATAGTTTGGCTCCCCCCGAGAGACGCAGTCCACGAACTCTAGCACCGGCCTCTACTGCAGAGTCAATCATATTGAACCCTAAATTGGATGTAGCTTGGGTCCAATCAATAATCTCCAGTCGGTATCTAAGGTCCGGACGGTCTGAACCATACCGCTCCATCGCTTCTGCCCAAGTGAGTCTAGGAAAAGGCTGTGAGATATTCATCCCAGCGGTATTAGCCAAGCATACCATTAGTCCCTCAATCCAAGAAAAAATATCTTCAGGTTCAATGAATGAAGCCTCGACATCTATTTGTGTGAACTCTGGTTGGCGATCTGAACGCAAATCCTCGTCACGGAAACAGCGTGCGATCTGGAAGTAACGGTCAAAACCAGAAACCATCAGTATTTGTTTATAAATCTGAGGGCTCTGAGGTAGTGCATAGAATTCTCCGTGGTGCACCCGACTAGGCACTAAATAGTCGCGAGCTCCTTCCGGGGTCGCCTTAGTAAGAATTGGAGTCTCAACCTCAATAAAACCGCACCCATCTAAGTAATTCCGAGTAGCCAGAACTAGTTTATGCCTCAATATCAGGACGTCCTGCAGTTCAGAACGTCGTAGATCGAGCACTCGATGCTTCAGCCGGAGTTCCTCTGTGGGAAGTTCATCTTCCGGCCCTCTATAAACCGGTATCACGGGAGTCTGTGCATTCGAAAACAATTCCACGGACCTGGCATGGACCTCTATCTCTCCAGTTCCCATGTCTGGGTTCTGTGCCCCCTGAGGTCTTAAAACGACAATTCCTTTAACCTGGATTACATCCTCATGACTCAATCCACGTGCACACTCTAGAGAAGCTTCTTCAGTCCAGTCAGTCCCGAATGAGATCTGTACCAGCCCACTTCTGTCTCTAAGATCAACGAAGAGCAAGCCACCCAAGTCTCTTCGTCGGTGAACCCAACCTGCTAAGGTTACTTCAGAGCCCTCATGGCTAGCTCTAATACGACCTACCATTCGGGAACGTATTTGGGTTCGCTCAATCGATGTTTCGGACATAATCAGCCGCTTTTAGTCAGTATTTACGGTACCCTAATACCTCTAGATCAAGCTTTGGGAGCAACCAGTACGTAAAAGCGTACCCCAGAACTACTCCCGTCGCATCAGCCAACAGGTCAGCAGCAGACGGGTTTCTCCCTGGTACGAAAAACTGGTGCCACTCATCACTCACTCCATAAATGATTCCGATGCCGATCACAGTCCAGTGTCCTAAACCACTACTACTACTCAACCGACCAAACTGTAGAGTTCCTCCTAGCACAGAATATAGCGCCAGATGCATGACCTTATCATCGAAGGGGAAGGAGAAAGAGAAGGCAAACGAGGACAAATCCGAATCTGACAATGAACTCAACAGAAACAGGACCATCGCCCACCCTATAGCGGGGGCCCAGGCGATCAACTGACGGGTCACTCGGGTTGGAATCTGTCTCGTCTTCAGCATGTTATCGTGGGCGACTAAGTTAAGCTTGCCTGTAGAGCGATTCAAGAAACATATGGGCTTCTCCGCCCACCACTCAATCATGTCTAAACGCTCGAACACTGATCTCCTGTCCCTTCCGCCTGAAGACTTAGCACAGGCCCTCGAAAAACATTTTCGACAACGAGATCAACCCACCTACCGAATCGACCAAGTTCGACGATGGCTATATGAAGGCCTCTCAGGTTCAATCGATGAGATGACAGACCTTCCTCTGAATGAGAGAAATGCATTAAAGGACTCTTTCATTCTCACTGAGCTTGAAAAAGCTCGTGTTGAGGTCAGCCAGGATGGGACAGTTAAGCACCTTTGGTGCCTCTCTGACGGAGAGTTTATCGAGTCAGTTCTCATCCCCACCAGAAAGCGCCTCACCCTCTGTATCTCTTCACAAGCCGGATGCGCTATGGGATGCACGTTTTGTGCTACTGGATGGGGTGGCTTCCAGCGACAACTCACGACTGGGGAAATCGTATCTCAGTATTCGGCTTCAAGGCGATGGGCTGAGCATCATCTGGGGACCACGATCTCGAACATAGTATACATGGGTATGGGAGAACCTCTCTCAAACCGGAAGGCGGTCCATGACTCTCTCTCCATCTTGAACCAAGGATACGCTGTCGGTGCCCGTAGGATTACTGTCTCGACAGTCGGAGTTGTCCCCGGCATCCTAGAACTTGCAGAACGACCCGAACAATTTCGACTAGCCCTGTCCCTTCATGCGCCAATAAGCGAGCTACGTTTAAGTCTTATTCCCTTGGAGAAACGGCATCCTCTTCCCGAAGTCCTTTCCGCTTTGAAACGCTTTAATCAATCAGGGGGGAAACGGATCACTTTCGAATACACAATGATCCGCGGGGTGAATGATGCCTTAGAGCTCATAGCCCCACTGGTGGAACTAGCTCGAAGCGTTGAAGCCTATGTTAACCTGATACCCTTTAATCCAATTCCATACCAGAACTGGGAGCCATCAGAGCATCACCGAATCAAGAACTTTGCTGAAATTCTCAATAAACAGGGCGTTCCTGCAGCTATCCGTGAGACTCGGGGGCGTGACATTGATGCTGCGTGTGGGCAATTGAAAGCCCGTGCGTTGGTCCAGCTAGAAAGGCCTAGAGAACCGGAAGATTGAGTGTAATAGAAACAGACAACAAAACCTTTCTTCCTTAGTCGATTGCACGAGCAATGCGGTCCCACCTGATTTCTCGTACCCAAGGAAATGGTCTGAACGAATCCCTGTTGTAAGAGAAATATGTGAAAACCACCCTCCCCTCTAGCCGCCAACCCTCTAACAACCCCCAATACCGTGAATCGAGTCTCGTTTCACGGTTATCACCCAACATGAAGTAGCGGTCCTCAGGAATTACGATGGGTCCCCAGTTATCCCTGGTGGGGGAATAGCTCGACCTATCTACTCCAGCTAATAGGTAGTCTGGCTGCCACTCCATCCAGGGAGACATCCCTACTTCATCCTGGCGGTTTGTGTGCTTCACATAGGGCTCATCTAAACGTTCTCCGTTCAGAAATAGCACCTGATCCTGCATCTCTAATGTGTCACCAGCCATGCCTATTAGACGCTTCACCAGTTTAATTTCCGTTTCGTGCGGTGGATCGAACACGATTACGTCACCCCGCTTCGGCGACGAGTACCCTGGGATGCGGATGTCAGTGAATGGTATCCGGGAGCCGATCGCGGCTCTGTTGGCAACCAACATGTCCCCCACAAGCAAAGTCTCTTCCATCGATCCGGATGTGATGACGAAAGTTTGCAACAGAAAGGACCTGAGGAAAAAGAAAAGTACTAACGCAATAAGAATGGATTTGACCCATTCGATCACCGCATTAGGCTGCTTCTCAGCCGAGGTCAACGCATCACCAGCAATCGCGGTTCAGACTCTAACACTAGTCCTCTCTTTCTTGTTCTTAGACATAACACAGACATCGATTTCACCTACCTATAAAGCCCTAATAGTGTTCTAGCGCGGCAGCCAACTCCAGAGGTCCCACCACGCCGTGGTGGTTTCCTCAGATTGGGTGCTATCCGCTGGCGGTAGCCATTGGCTACCAAGTAGCACTGAGATATCGAGATACAGATTGGAATCTGGCTCGCTGCGGACATTACGAATTCCAAGTACCGATGCAACTGAAAGCGCAGGGTTAGGATCACCGATCCTATCTACAACTGCAGATTCCACTTGGTCAAAAGAGCTTGCATTCCCAAAGGAGACCACGTCAAAACCGGCTGACCGAAGGATAGCTGTAGCCTTTCGGGCCACCCCTGAAACACCACCAGCATTAAGAACCTCCACCGTTACTCTCCCATCCACTACGGGTTGGTTAACGGCAGTCGCCTGAGTTAGTGAAGCCGACTCCTCTGGCGGACGGAGCAGTATCGTCACTGCTATTAGTACTATCAAAAGTGAGATGCCCACCAACACCAGCCGAATAAGTAGCTTCAACGACCGTTCACCAGGGCATTCCAGAAACCGACGCTCTCAGAATAAAGCTCCAAACCATGCTTAATAGTATAAGAGATTTTGGCTGCGACAATTTCTGTAGTGACGTTATTGAGTTCCCCAGGCATGCGTACACGCATGCTCTCACACCACTCGACCCTAAACATCCGCCCAGGTTCCAAGAAATCTGCACAATACAATGCCCGGCCAAGTCTATTCAGGGACTTATGGCCCACGCTGTGATAGGCGATGGCTGAAAGTAATTCATCATCTAGAATCCCTTCTGAGCGCAGTTTCTCTGTGACCGCAGGGCCGTGAAGCATCTCAGGCAGCCAATTTCCGAACCTGGAAGGAATCTTGGATTGAAGGGTTTCGGGGTCGTCTTCACGTAGCGCATCGTGGAGGTATCCACTGGCTCGCCAGCGAGCCGTCTCAACCTCTGAGAGATGAAGAGATTCCGCCCAATTACCTAGTAGTGACGAGACACGCATCATGTGCTCATAACGTGCCGAACTCACCGTGCTCCAATGTGGCAACCGCCCTTCAACGGCAGCCTCTACGATCGGGTGAAGTGTTTTTCTCACACATAAACATGGGGAGAGTCAGTATACTATGGAAATCTGAGTAGGCTAAAAGAACTATTATTCGGTAGCCAACTTCGGATCTCTACTGCTACCAACATTCTTTTGGGAAGTCAGCCTCTGTCCATTCCTATCCGGATGCTATGGAGAAAATCAGCACCTCCATCAATCCCACCCTTGTCCAGCGCTTCGATCAGGGCACTACCTATAACGACACCATCTGCCACTCCAGCAACTGAGGCTGCTTGCTCGGGTGTTGAAATCCCGAATCCAACCGCCACTGGCAACGAGACAACAGAGCGAATCTGGCCTAATTCTTCTGCGAGTGACTCGCGTAGCTTCACACGTGCTCCTGTTACCCCTGTTCGGGAAATGTAGTACACAAAGCCAGATCCCCCACGAGTCACTTTAGGGACTCGTTCAGATGGGGTAGTAGGAGCGATGAGCCGAATCAGTGCAAGCGGAGATTCGGAAATTCTCGCCTCCACTTCGGGATCAGCCCCAGTCGGCAAGTCCGTCAGAAGAATACCATCCGCACCAGCGGTAACCGCGTCAGAAAGAAACGCTTCCAACCCATAAGCCAAAATCGGATTCAGGTAGCTGAAGAGCACGATCGGGAGGTCATTCCCATCCCGAAATGTCCGGAGGTCATCCAGAACTGAGGCAACCGTAGTCCCGTTTTCTAGTGCCGCGAACGATGAGCGCTGGATCGTAGGACCATCTGCTAATGGGTCAGAAAAAGGGATACCTAATTCGACAATGTCTGCACCAACATCCTTAAGCCGTTCGAGCAACGGAACTGTCGCATCACGAGTAGGATAACCAGCAGTCACATATGGTATTAGTGCAGTTCTTCCCTCTGATCCCAACAACTTGAAACTCTTCGAGATCAAAACATCGTCATCCATAGTTGGGAGGCTCTGTTATAGCTCAACTAAGGTGTCCGTCATTCGTTTGTTATGTACCCGTGACCAAATAGCTCATCAGACAAGAGGCTCATTGCCCTCGATCTGGGCTACATGTGACACATCCTTATCTCCCCTTCCAGAGAGACAAACTACGACAGGACCATCGTTCCGGTATTTGGCAGCAACCTTAAGGACATAAGCAATGGCATGAGCAGATTCCAATGCTGGAATAATTCCTTCTAGTTCAGCAAGTCGGTGAAATGCATCTAGCGCATCTTGATCTGTAACCGCGGTATACTCTGCGCGACCTATATCCTTTAGGTAGGAGTGTTCTGGACCAACCCCTGGGTAGTCGAGCCCTGCAGAAACCGAGTGTGCTGGTGACACCTGCCCATCTTCATCTTGAAGCAGATAGCTGAATGAGCCATGGAGAACACCCGGCTTACCTACCGCAAGAGATGCTGCATGTTGACCTGTTTCTATACCAGTCCCGGCAGCTTCTACACCAATCAACCGGACCTCTTTATCAGAGAGGAATGAGTCAAATATCCCTATGGCGTTCGAACCTCCTCCCACGCATGCAAAAACAGCAGACGGAAGTCTACCGGTAATTTCGAGAATCTGTTCTCGTGTCTCTCGTCCAATAACTGCTTGGAAATCTCTTACCATTCGAGGAAACGGATCTGGCCCCACAACTGATCCGATGATGTAGTGGGTCGTTTCTACGCTTGTTACCCAATCACGGATCGCTTCATTGGTCGCATCCTTGAGCGTGCGTGTACCCGAACCCACAGCTCTGACTTCAGCTCCCAGAAGCTTCATGCGATAAACGTTTAGGGCCTGCCGTTCAACATCCTCCTCACCCATGTACACGATACATTCCAAATCGAATAGGGCACACGCAGTCGCGGTTGCAACTCCATGCTGTCCAGCACCGGTCTCGGCGATGATACGTCGCTTACCCATCCTAATAGCTAGCAATGCCTGACCAATCGTGTTGTTTATCTTGTGAGCACCCGTGTGGTTGAGGTCTTCCCGTTTCAAATAGATTGACGGGTGTCCTGCGGCCTCCCCCAGGCGCTTAGCATGGTAGAGGGCAGTTGGACGACCTCCGAAATCCCTGAGCAGAGAACCCACTTCAGAGGAAAACTTTTGGTCCGAGGCAGCCTCATCATAAGCGCTGCTAAGTTCATCCAGTGCTCCGATTAGGGTTTCCGGCACGTATCGGCCCCCAAAGGGGCCGAATCGATTCACTGGAGTAGGTGTTTCAGTGCTCACCTAGAATGTCTCCACGGGGTGTGAGAGAAGTCACTCGTGATTCCTGTTTCTGGCTCACTCTAACCACCTTGATAAAGTGGTGCAGCAGCTCGGGGTCCTTGCAACCCTGCAGTGACTCAACACCGGATGAAACATCCAATATGTCCGGCTGAAAACTAGCTGCCGCCTCTACCACGTTCTCGTGCGTAAGCCCTCCTGCAAGAATGAACTGGGTTTCAGCGGGCAGAAGCTCATGGATACCCCCCGGATCAAGGTCCAGCTTAACACCTCCTCCACCAATAACCCCCTTTCCCCAACCCTCAAGCAGGAATCCATCCACCAAGTTACCACAAGCATCCACCATACGGCGGATATCATCCATAGACTTCGCGCGAATTCCCTTCCAAATAAGCCAATCTCCTCGGTTACGTAGTTCCTCAATTACTGTGGGGGGCTCGTCACCATGAAGCTGTAAAATGGCTGCCCCAATCTCCTCAGCAGCGGTTACCGAATCCGCTGGATTTTCATCTACGAGAACGGCAACTTTTGGGGAATGTACATTTTCGATGAGAGATCTGGCTTCGTGCAGCCGCAACGTACGGGAGAATCCTGAGGAGAGAATGAACCCGAGAAAGTCTGCTCCAAGTTTGTCAGCAAGTAAGACATCTTCTCTCCGCTGCAAACCGCAGATCTTGACGAGCGGTTGATCAGCCACAGGATCGCTCGACCCTTGGAATCCGTGCTAACTCCTGTGCAGCAACTCCAGGATCAGAAGATCTAAGTAGCGATTCTCCGACCAGCACTGCATCGACCCCTACACCACCAAGTCTATCCACGTCTTCCGGAACGCGGATCCCGCTTTCCGATACGACGATGATATCCTCTGGTACTCGCTCCAGTAGCCGAATTGTCGTATCCAAGTCAGTTGTAAAGGTCGCAAGGTCTCGATTATTTATACCAATGATCCCCGCCCCTACCTCCAAAGCCCGCTTCAGTTCACGCTCATCATGAACTTCAACGAGAGCTGCCATACCGAGTGCTTCAGTTTCTGCTATCAATCTCTGAAGAACTTCATCGTCCAAAATACGAACTATGAGTAAAACAGCATCTGCTCCAGCGACACGAGCTTCCAAGATTTGCAAAGGATCCAGTGTAAAATCTTTCCGCAGGATTGGCAGGCTGGTTGTTTCTCGCGCAATTCGTAAATCTTCAAGAGAGCCACCGAAGTAAGGAGCATCGGTAAGAACACTCAATGCGGCTGCGCCTCCCTCCTCATACAATCGCGAGAAAGTCTCCATTTCGAGGTCGGGCCGAATCAGCCCAGCACCAGGAGAGCGCCGTTTGCATTCAGCAATAAGAGACACGTGTTCATAGGATGTGATTCCGCCCAGAAAGTCTCGGACAACCGGAGAATTACCCACCGCTGCCTCAAGCCGATTGGCCTGAGGTCTAAGTGTGGCAACTTCTCCACGCTTCTTTTCCACGATCTCCGCTAGGATGCCGGGAAGCGAGTCAGTACATTGCGTTTCGGGCAACGTTCGGGTATCCTTACTTCGGTACTTATTCGGTTTATTAACCGTACGGAGGGTGCGAACCATGCCCCTGACTAAGCGTCAGAAAGAAATCCTCGACTACATCGGAGACTTCATTGGCGACAAAGGGTATGCACCGAGCTTTGAAGAGATCGCACAATTCTTCGGGTATTCCTCACTCGCAACGGTTCATGAGCATCTTAGCAATCTGGAGCGCAAAGGCTACATAAGGAAGTCCTATAACGAGAGTCGTTCAGTCGAACTCGTAAGCCAACATCACGGACAACCCTCGGTTGAGCTCCCACTCCTCGGTGCAGTCGCGGCAGGACTCCCGATCGAAGCGGTAGCTGACAATGAAACACTTACCGTGCCACCGGATATGGTCCGGAAAAGAAAAGACAACTATGTGCTCCGGGTTGAGGGTAACTCGATGATTGACGAACAAATTCGGGATGGAGACTATATAGTCGTGCAAGCTCAGCAGAGCGCTGAGGATGGACAAATGGTGGTAGCTCTCGTGTCGGGTGAATCTGCTACCGTAAAAAAGCTATACCGGGAGGATGGGAATCAGATCCGGCTGCAGCCAGCGAATCAAACGATGGGATCAATCATGGTGGACGCGAATGAAGTTCAGGTTCAAGGAGTGGTAGTAGGCGTCATCCGTAAGTATTGAAAATGCTCTCTTGAGCTGACTTCCAACCTTCGTCACTGATTGCTTGCCATCCTTAGGCGTTCCAGTGCATCAGAAGCGGCACCAGAATCGATACTGGATTCAGCAAGCCTGACCCCTTCTTGCAGTGAAGTTGACTGATCTGCCACCGCGATCGCTGCTGCTGCATTAATTACAACAGCGGTTCGCGCTCCACCCTCTTGTCCCCTTAGAACCTTAAGGATAACCGCAGCATTATACTCTGGGTCATCCCCTACAAGAGATTCAAGAGCAGCCGGCTCGAGCCCGAGTTGCTCCGGTGTCACATGGTATTCAAGAATTCCAGAATCTGATAACTCCGAGATGTAAGTAACCCCTGATGGACTGATTTCGTCCATGCCTGGATCACCATGTACGACGAAGGCTCGTAAATGTCCAATTTCTTGTAGTGCTCTCGCCACGAGACCACGTATGCGTGGGTCAGCAACGCCCATGACCTGCCGCAGAGCTCCCGCTGGATTGGTGAGAGGTCCGAGGACATTCATGATTGTGGTGATTCCTAGCGCTCGACGGACCGGTGCGACATGACGCATCGCAGGGTGCAAGAGAGGGGCAAACATAAAGACGATCCCCACCTCTTCGAGGATTTCTCCCATCCTCTCAGGTGTGAGATTGATGTCCACTCCGAGTGCCTCAAGTACGTCAGCGCTTCCACTCCGAGAGGTAAACGACCGATTGCCATGCTTTGCAATTGGGACACCTGCCCCTGCCGCAACTAACGCAGCCGCCGTAGAGATATTAAACGTGGTTACCGTCCCCCCACCCGTACCTGCCGTATCAACTAATCTTTGAGGTTCCGATGAAAATACAGGCACCATGGCTTTACGGAGCGCGCGTACACCCCCCGCAATCTCTGTGTGCTTAGCGCCTCTCGTCCGTAATGCCGCCAGGAGACCTGCCATCTCAATTTCCGAAGCGGACCCATCCATAAATCGATCAAATGCGGCTTCAGACTCTGTCGTGGTTAGGCGTACCCCCTCAACAACCTTGCCTATGAGATCTACCAATTGGAGATCCACATCCTTTTTGGACACGCTAGTTCTCCTGAGTTCACATACTATCAATGTTGCTTAAAATCCTAAGCATCATAGCGTCTTTGAGCTAATTCCCTCGGCTTGGGATAAGCTTGACATCAACCCCTTCGGATCTACCTTTCTGCGGTGGAATCCCCGCAAGATGTACGACTACGGCTCACTGTCCATTACGACGGATCCGCGTTCCACGGCTGGCAGTCTCAACCTGACCACAGAACTGTACAAGGGGAACTCATCTCAGCCTTGAGCAACCTTGCTGACAGACCGATTTCCCTTATCGGAGCGGGCCGCACTGACGCTGGTGTGCATGCAACCGGACAAGTTGCATCTGCAGACATGCCCAGTTCATGGACCCCTGAAAGTCTTCGGAGATCCCTTAATGCTATCCTGCCACCAGAGATCTGGATCCAGTCTTCAAGCATCACTCATCCGGACTTCCATCCTAGGTACGATGCCATAGCCCGAACCTATCAGTACCAGGTCGGGATTGAACCCAAAGCACGTTCTCCGTTTCATGCAGGAACCTGTTGGACACTTGAAGGTCAGCTTGACTATGAGCTCCTAGAACTCGGAGCGAGCGAACTGGTGGGAGAACACTCTTTCGAAGCATTCGCGAAGTCAGGGCAACCTGAGCGAGGGTATCTCTGCAGCATATCTCAAGCTCATTGGAGTCACTCGGATCTTGGTTTCTGCTTTGACATAACCGCCAACCGCTATCTTCATCACATGGTAAGGTACTTGGTCGGAACCATGGTTGATATCGCTCGAGGAAAACGGCAAAAGGATGACCTCCGAAGACTTCTCTCTGCTGAGCCAAACCTTACCACATCACCACCCGCACCACCGCAAGGTCTGTTCTTGGTACATGTGCAGTACCCCGAGCACTTTGAATTTCCCCAAGTCCCTCCCCCAACCTCCTCAAAGAGCATAGCTGCCGTATGAAACTTTTCTTGGACACCGCTGATATCGGAGAAATCCGTCGGGCGGCGGATGCCGGGCTTATCGATGGAATCACAACAAATCCTTCCCTTATCTCTAAGGTCGCTGGAAGCCGGGATCCGAAAGAGATTTATCTTGAGATCTGCGAGATCGTGGATGGACCCATCAGCCTAGAGGTCGTTGCGATTGAACGTACGCAAATGGTTGAAGAAGGCAGAAAACTTGCCGGAATTCATGAGAATGTTGTGGTGAAAGTCCCACTTACCGAGGACGGTCTGAAAGCTTGCCGTGAACTCATCAACAGCGGGATTCCGGTGAATGTTACCCTATGTTTCTCTGTCTCACAGGCGTTATTAGCCGCCAAGGCAGGTGCGACCTATATATCTCCATTTGTCGGTCGAATTGATGATATCTCTGGGGAAGGCATGCAGCTCATCCATCAAATTCGTCAGATCTATGATGGCTACGGTTATGCTACGGAGATTCTCGCAGCTTCCCTCAGGCACCCTCTGCATGTTGTTGAGTCGATGATGCTTGGCGCTGATTGCTGCACAATTCCGCCAAAAGTCTTATGGCAGTTGGCCAAGCATCCTCTGACAGACAGCGGATTAGAAGCTTTTCTGGCAGACTGGGACACATTGGAAGTTGAGCTCTAAGTGCTGAGGCTAACCCCGGATTGGGCTAGGTATAAGGAGGGTGCGGAAGAGTGAAAATCGTAAGGAGTTGGTTAGTAAGAGGATTCAGTATCAAGTGGGTACCCGTGCTACTCCTGATGGCGTGTGCTCCCAAGAATGACGGTAACGAAGTGCCTTATGCTGGCCTGGACACTTTGCCGATACTTGCTGAACTGACCTCAGTGTCTACCCCATTAGAAGTTGTCACTGAACCAAGCCAGAAGCGCACTGAGCTCAGTACAGACCAACTCTCCCAGAGTCGGAATACAGCGATCGTTCAAGCCGCGAAGCGCGTCGCCCCAGCTGTCGTGAGCATTAGCGTGCTTCGCTCCGGAAGGATAAGAGCCACATCGATGTGGGAGAGTTTCTTCATGCCACCTCAAAGGAGAAGCGCAGGCTTTGGGTCGGGTGTGATCGTGCGCAGTGATGGTATTGTAATAACCAATGACCATGTGATCGCGGATGCTGAACAGATTCGGGTGACTCTTCCGGGCGGAGGCGATTTTGACGCTGAATTGATCGGTACTGACCCACTCGCTGATATCGCAGTGCTAGTTATAGAAGGAAAAGATCTGCCGGTTGCTCCAATAGGGACCGTTGAGGGACTCATGATTGGGGAATGGGTTCTCGCGATTGGAAATCCACTCGGGATGCAAGCTGCAGACACTGAACCAACAGTCACAGCTGGGGTGATCTCCGCAGTAAACCGCAATATCGTGCCGTCTGCATACGGAGAATCACAAAATAGTGCAGGATTCTACCTCGGCATGATTCAGACAGACGCCTCTATTAATCCCGGTAACTCAGGTGGACCACTGGTTAATGCAGTCGGTGAGGTCATCGGGATCAATACCTCAATCATATCTCGTAGCGGTGGAAGCGAGGGTTTGGGTTTTGCAATTCCGATTGATCGAGCACTGAAGATCACTGACGACTTACTGAGCCTAGGAGAGGTTCAACGAGCCTGGGTGGGACTCGAGGTAGAACCGGTGGAAGCGGATGCCTGGGGTCGCACACGAGGAGTGCGCATTTCGAGGATTGCCCCAGGATCCCCCGGTGATGGAGCGCCACTCGAGCCCGGGGATCGACTTCTTAGAGTTAATGGTCGCGCACTTACAGGTCCACTAGATTTCGAAGGGGCTCTGTTAGATCTCCGTTCTGGGGATCGCCTAGAAATTCTAGTAGAAGGACGATCTCAGTCGATCTTGTTGGAAGCTGAGCAGTTTCCATCGATTACCGCTGAACGTGTTACAGTGTTGCGGGATCTGGAACTCGTGACGGTCACCCCCGAGATCAGAGGGGAGCAGGACATTAGTAGTGAACAGGGGGCCTTGGTCACGGGAGTCTCCGACCAACTATCACGTCAACTTGGCATTACGGTCGGCGACGTAATCATCGGTATTGATCAGATTGTCGTCGCGAGTGCGGATCAGGTTGCCTCTATATTTGATTCTTTGGGGGGGAGTGGGAGAATCACTTTGCATTTTGAGCGTAATCGGGGCTACAACATGCGTCAGTTCTACTGGAGACGATGAGCTTGAATAGTATGAACCGTTATATACACCCCCTCGCGGATCGATACGCTTCCACGCAGATGCAAGAAATTTTCTCGCCGATGAGGAAATTCGGTACTTGGCGTCGACTTTGGTTAGCGCTCGCGGAATCCCAAGCTGAGCTGGGTTTGGAGATTTCTGAAGAGGCACTGAGCCAGATGCGCGCGGTACTGGATAAGATTGACCTAGAATCAGCAGCTGAGTATGAGCGCCGGTTCCGTCACGACGTCATGGCACATGTGCACCTCTTTGGGGATGCTGCACCCGCTGCCAGAGCTGTGATTCACCTAGGAGCTACAAGTGCTTTCATCGGCGACAATACAGATCTAATCCTCCACCGGGAAGCACTGGCACTGACCTTGAAGCGGGTAGTACGATGCATATCGGCACTCGCGATTTTCGCTGAAGCCCATGCCTCCCTTCCCACCCTGGCCTACACACACTTCCAGCCCGCTCAACCTACAACGGTTGGCAAACGAGCAGCTCTCTGGGCTCAGGATTTACTTCTAGATCTCGAAGAACTTGAATACCGAATCTCATCGCTCCGCTTCAGGGGTGTTCGCGGAACGACGGGTACACAAGCTTCCTTTCTAGAACTGTTTGATGGGGATCATAGAAAAGTTGATGCATTAGACTCGGCAGTTGGACTACGTATGGGCTTCGAAGACAGCTACTCACTGAGTGGTCAGACTTACCCTCGGAAGGTGGACTTCGCTGTCCAAAGTACCTTGGCTGGAGTCGCCACTTCATTGTCGAAGATTGCGCACGACTGGAGGATTCTGGCTCACCTACGAGAAGTCGAAGAACCATTTGAATCCGAACAAATTGGCTCATCTGCGATGCCTTATAAGCGAAATCCGATGAGGGCAGAGAGAATCTGTGCACTTGCCCGTCATGTGATCGTACTAGCGCAGGATCCCGCCTTCACCGCTGCTACCCAGTGGCTTGAGCGCACTCTCGATGATTCAGCCAACCGACGTGTCTCAATACCGGACGCCTTCCTAGCGCTCGATGGGTGCTTAGTCCTTGCTGAGAACGTGGCAAAAGGATTGATCGTCAATCCCGCAGTGGTCGAAAAAAATCTTGCAGAACACCTTCCGTTCATGGCAACAGAAACGATCTTGATGCACGCAACAGCACGTGGTGGGGATCGGCAAGACCTGCACGAGCGCATTCGCAAACACTCGATTGCTGCAGCCACAAGGTTAAAGGAAGGTAGTAGTGAATCCGATCTTATCCAGCGTATCGCAGAGGACAAAGCCTTTGATATCAATGCTAAAGAGTTGGAAGACCTAGTGAATCCGAACCGCTTCGTTGGTCGAGCCCCTGAACAGGTAACACAGTTTCTCTGCGAACAGGTGACACCCATGCTCGAGCGACTTGGTAAGAACGCCGAAGAACTGCAATCAACCGAATTACATGTCTAAAGACACACCCATCCTAGAATCGCAACTAGATCTACCATTAATTCATCGTGGAAAAGTCCGTGATGTCTATGAAGTGGACGATAAAACCTTATTGATGGTAGCCAGCGACCGCGTGAGTGCCTTCGATGTAGTCCTACCCCAGCCGATTCCTAACAAAGGCGAGGTATTAACTCAGATTACAGCATGGTGGCTCAAGCAACTTGAAAACCATTTAGAGCATCACTTGATTGCGGTTGACCCTGATGCAATTGTCACACGCCATCCCGAACTCTCTGCGACTCGTCCCATGTGGGAGAAACGGTCGATGCTGGTTACCCGCACAAAACCAGTCCTCGTCGAGTGCATTATCAGAGGGTATATCACCGGTTCAGCATGGAAGGAGTACCGGGACAATGGAACCTTGGCTAATGAGCCTCTACCTGATGGGCTAAGAGAAAGTGAGCAACTCGAGCCCGCTATTTTCTCGCCATCAACGAAAGCAGAACACGGCGAACATGACGAAAACATCACCTATGGTCAGGTAGTTGACCTTCTAGGTCCTAATCTGGCTGGTCGGCTGCGTGAGCTTTCGCTAGAGACTTATCAGTTCGGAAGACAAGTAGCCGAAGGCGCTGACATCATCTTGGCAGACACTAAATTTGAATTCGGACTCGATCATTCTGGTAAACTACTTTTGATCGACGAGGTACTTACACCAGATTCCTCAAGATTTTGGCCTAAGGAGAGCTATGAAATTGGTCGTGGCCAACCCTCCCTCGATAAGCAACCAATTCGGGACTGGCTCGATGCACTTTCAGGATGGGACAAATCACCACCACCACCCAATCTTCCTGATGAGGTAGTTCAGACGGCTGCTACTCGCTATGAAGAAATTTTCCAAAGACTCACCGGCATCTCACTAGCCGATTTTCAGCCACCTGATTTCAATCAATCCCGGTGAGCCTAGCACCTGAGGGTTACCCTTTCGTAGCTGGTCTGGCGTTGATAGCGATGGCTAATTGGATTGCCGCTATCGCAGGCTTTGGTGGAGGAGTGACCCTAGTTATCGCAGCGCTCTTCACGACCCTGACCATTTTTAATCTCTGGTTTTTCAGAGATCCAAAACGCCTCCATCCTACTGGAGCTGGCTTGGTACTGGCCCCCGCTGAGGGCCGGGTGATTGACATCTCTGAGGTTGGAGAGCCGTCATTTGTGGGGCAAGCAAGGAAGATTTCCATCTTCCTCAGCATATTTGACGTGCATGTTCAGCGAGCTCCTGTGGAGGGAGTAGTGAGCCACCGAGAATATCGTCCGGGGGCATATAAGGTGGCCTGGGCAGACAAGGCTTCGGAGGAGAATGAACAAGCCTCAGTTGGGATCACTACAGAGATGGGTAATGTTCTAGTCCGTCAGATAGCGGGTCTAGTGGCCAGGCGCATCATAACATATCCATCAGAAGGAGATCGCTTGGAGCGTGGCCAAAGAATCGGACTTATCCGATTTGGCTCCCGCGTTGACCTATTTCTCCCACTTGATTGGGAGATAATTTGCTCCGTGGGGGACAGGACTCGAGTGGGATCTTCAGTTCTAGCTCGGCATCCAGTAAAGGCTATCGGATGAAACAAAGTTTGATGCCTAGACGAGAAAGGCTACGAAAGGGGATCATAATTCTTCCCTCGGCCTTCACCCTAGGTAACCTCTTCTTCGGGCTCTACTCGATGGTTTCTGTTGCTCGGGGAGACCTCATTTCCGCTGGGTGGTTTGTCATCTATGCGGGAATACTCGATACCCTCGACGGAAAAATTGCTCGGTTCACACGCACCGGAACGAGGTTTGGAGCAGAGTTGGACTCTTTGGTGGACGCAATTTCATTCGGCGTAGCGCCCTCCTTCATAATGTTTGAGCTCTTCTTTGCTGATGCTCAGTGGAGCTGGACTTTATCTTTCGTCTTTGTAGCCGCGACGGTAGTTCGACTTGCTCGGTTTAATCTCGAGGAAGGTGGTGAGGCCAAGAAGTACTTTCACGGGCTCCCAGCACCAGCTGCAGGCATGACCCTCGCGGCATATTACCCATTCAGTCAAACACCTATCTTCGCCGAGTACTTGAGTGCGTACCCGTGGGAACAGATCGCTCCGGTAGGAACAGTTATTCTCAGCATCCTTATGGTCAGCTCCGTGCCCTATGACAAGCTGCCCAAGATCGGCTTTAACACTCCCCGGGGGATTGTTAATTCGATATTCGTCAGCACATGTCTTTTAGCAGCAGTACTGCAGCCGAGATACTGTTTCTTCACTGCTTTATTGCTTTACATCATTTGGGGACTCCTAAGGTCTATTCTAAGTGGGCGACTAGAGGGAACCCCTACAGGTGATATACTTCTTGATGAAGATGAAGAGGAAGTAAATGGGCATGGGGAAATCAGGGTGGTCGACTATAGACATCTCGGACCACGCGGACCCACTGACCCTCAACTATCAAATGCAGACTCTGCTCGGGAGGACCCCGCTTGAACCATTTTCGTATGGAGATCCTTGTGAAGCCCCGTCCGGGAATCCTGGATCCACAAGGCAAAGCTATCCATCACGCGCTTCGATCACTTGGGTGGAGTGATACCCAAGACGTCCGCGTTGGTAAGGCGATCTATATCGATCTAGAAGCCGAAGACAGTGACACCGCACTTGAGACTGCTCAAGCAATGTGCCGGAAAATTCTGGCCAACCCTGTGACGGAAGATTTCGAGGTGTCAATCGTGGAAAATGCTGAGAGAATCACAGCATGAGGGTCGGTGTCGTCACATTTCCTGGTTCAAACTGTGATTACGATCTTTATAAAGCCGCTCAGCAAATCGGTGCGAAAGTAGAATTCATCTGGCACCGTCAGAAGAACCTCGATGCATACGATGCACTTATGCTTCCAGGAGGGTTTTCGTACGGTGACTACCTGCGAGCAGGTGCAATCGCCCGGATCAGTCCTGTTATGGAGGACATCATTGGATTCGCTGAGAATGGCGGACCCGTTCTGGGTATCTGCAACGGTTTTCAGATTCTTTGTGAAGCTGGACTCCTACCGGGAGCCCTAGTTCGGAATGCCTCACTCCGTTTTGAGAGCAAAGACATCCATCTGCGCGTCGAACAAACTGACACTCCGTTTACGAGCGAGTACGAGAAAGGGCAGATCCTCCGTATGCCAATAGCACACGGTGAAGGAAACTACGAAGCAGACGACCAACTTCTAGAGGAACTGGAAGTTGAGGGGAGAGTCGTTTTCAGGTACGTGAGTTCGGATGGTGAGTTAAGTGATGAGGCGAACCCCAATGGCTCCAAGAATAGTATCGCTGGGTTGACTAATAAGTCAGGAAATGTCTTGGGTATGATGCCTCATCCCGAGCGTGCGATGGAAGAAATTCTTGGATCTATCGACGGAATGGGTGTTTTTCTATCACTGGCTACAAACCTATCCACCATTGTGCTATAACAACGAAATCCAAATGCTGAGACGAGAGGCCTTAATCCCATGAGTGCCGGCGAAAGTGCGTCCGTAACAATACCTTTAGTGCCTCCGCGCACGGGTGACCCCGAAATCACTTCAGAGCTCGTAGCTGACCACGGTCTTTCCGACGATGAGTACGAGCGTATTTGTAGAATTATGGGCCGTATCCCAACGTTCACTGAATTAGGTGTCTTTAGTGCAATGTGGTCGGAGCACTGCGGCTACAAGAACTCTAAACGGCTCCTCCAGTTGCTTCCCACCGAGGCACCTTGGGTTATTCAAGGTCCAGGAGAGAACGCCGGAGTGATTGACATAGGAGACGGCTACGCACTGGCGTTCAAGATAGAGTCCCACAACCACCCATCGGCAATTGAACCCTATCAGGGTGCGGCTACTGGTGTGGGAGGCATCCTACGTGACGTTTTCACGATGGGAGCCCGTCCCATCGCTATCTTGGACTCACTTCGTTTTGGGGATCTGGATAGTGCAAGAGTCCGGTACTTATTCGGTGGAGTTGTTAGCGGGGTCGGTGACTATGGCAACTGCATCGGCGTTCCAAATATTGGCGGAGAGGTAGCGTTCGACCGAGGCTACGAGGGAAACCCAATCGTGAACGCGATGTGCTTGGGTCTGATGAAGAAAGAGGATTTGATTACGGCATCGGCTTCGGGTGTGGGCAATACATTAATGGCGGTTGGTGCCCGTACTGGCCGAGACGGCATCCACGGAGCAACCTTCGCTAGTGAAGAGCTCAGTGAAGAATCAGAGGAAGCGTCACGACCACAGGTTCAAGTGGGTGACCCGTTTACTGAAAAACTACTCCTTGAGGCCAGTTTAGAGTTGATCTCCAGCGGCTCGATCACGGGTATCCAAGATATGGGCGCTGCGGGTATTACATCTTGCGCAGCTGAGATGGCGGGGCGAGCTGGAAACGGAGTCGAGATCGATGTGGCTCGAGTTCCAGTGCGGGAGCCAGATATGACACCATACGAGATCCTGTTATCAGAATCACAGGAGCGGATGCTGGTAGTTGCCACCAAGGGTTATGAAGATGAAGTCCACCGGATCCTAGAGAAGTGGGAACTAGAGGCTGAAGAGATTGGAGAAGTGACTGCGGACGGTAGATTTCGGGTCTTAGAAGACGGGGCGGTCGTCGCGGATATGCCGGCCCTACCCCTCACAGACGGATGCCCCACATACGAACGTGAGGGTATCGAGGCCGATGAGGTACGGGAACTCCGAGAGATGGATCTGGCCGAGCATCTTATTCCAGAAGGTGACCTCACAAAAACATTTCTACTTCTCCTCGCATCTCCGAATGTTGCTTCGAAACGTTGGATATATCACCAATATGATACAACTGTCAGGACATCGACTGCCGTTCGTCCTGGGGGAGATTCGGGGGTAATACGCATCCGTGGGACGGAGAAAGCCATCGCAGCAACAACTGATTGTAATGGACGCTTCGTATATCTTGATCCCAGGCAAGGTGCGATGATTGCTGTAGCAGAAGCAGCTCGGAATTTAGTTTGCTCGGGAGCCCTCCCTACCGCGATTACTAACAACCTCAATTTTGGTAATCCTCTTAAGCAACACATCTACTATCAATTCCGAGAGGCAGTCCTGGGAATGGCTGATGCGTGTAAGGCCTTCGAGACCCCAGTCACGGGCGGGAACGTGTCCTTTTACAATGAAACCGACGGACTAGCAATCTATCCTACACCCGTGATCGGCATGGTGGGGATAATTGAAAATGTATCTCACATTTCACCCCAAGCATTCCAGTCTGAGGGTGACGATATTGTCCTTCTTGGGGAGAACACAGCTGAAATAGGAGGAGCAGAATATCTCTATGTGACAGCTGGGCTCGTAGCAGGATTCCCTCCGAGGGTCGACCTCACACGTGAACGGCAGCTCCAAAGAGCAGTTCTGACAATGATCCAGGAGAAGGAATTACGATCGGCGCACGACTGTTCGGATGGTGGGCTTGCATGCGCACTTGCCGAGTGCGCATTAGGTGATGGCGAAGCACCTTTTGGAGTTAATATAGTGCTTGATGACGCGCTTCCTCCAGTAGCGACCCTCTTCGCTGAATCCCAAGGTAGAGTAGTAGTTTCATGTGCTCCAAATAGGACCGAAAACGTGATTCGACTTGCTATGGACTACGGAGTACCAGCAAGAAAAATTGGGACTGTCGGAGGCAGGGAAGGGCCGTTTCATGTGACCGCAGTATCCGGACAAATCAAAACTGATCTTACGAGCCTGCACCAGGCATATTTTGGAGCACTTCCTGCAATAATGAACACTCCGGTATCTTCGGAGGAGTAAAGTGGAACAACCCTCTAAGCTTCCGGAATCCACATCCACCTTCTCGATGGACCACGCGTCTCTACACATCGACGACCGACCACGAGAAGAGTGTGGAGTTGTTGGTGTGAGCGGGCTAGACTCTGCTTCCGAAAGCGCGTTCCTGAGTCTGTATGCACTTCAGCACAGAGGGCAGGAAGCAGCAGGCATCTTTACTTTTGACGAAGATGGCCCGCACATCCTTAAGGGTCCCGGGCTCGTTGGCGACGTATTCGATAAGTGGTCACTTCGCAAACTCCTCGGTCGCACAGCTGTCGGACATGTTCGGTACTCAACAGCAGGTGGAAACGATCTCGACAACATCCAGCCAATTATCGCTAGATATTCACGTGGGAATATCGCCCTAGCCCACAACGGTAACCTTACAAATCACTTTGACTTACGGAAACGCCTCGTCGACGAGGGCGCGATCTTCAGAACCACGTCGGACTCAGAGACTCTCATCCATTTGATTGCTAAGTCCAGACATGATTCGATTGATGCTCAAGTTGATGATGCTCTGACTCACCTTGAGGGTGCATACTCAATAGTCCTGGCAATCGACAACGTGATCTATGCGGCACGTGATCCACGTGGTTTTCGCCCTCTTGTACTGGGACAAAAAGGAGAGGGCCACATTGTCGCAAGCGAGACCTGCGCCCTGGATATTTTAGGGGCTGACTTTGTGCGCGATGTCGAACCCGGTGAAGTCATTAAGATCGTGGATGGGACAGTTGAAAAGCTTCGGTCCCTACCCTCGGCTGACCAACCCGCTCCTTGTGTTTTCGAGCTAGTCTATTTTGCTAGGCCGGACTCTCGAATATCAGGCATCAGCGTCGATCGTGCTCGACGTGCATTCGGGCGCCGCCTCGCGAGTGAACACCCTGTTGAAGCTGACGCGGTAATCGCTGTACCAGATAGTGCAAACTCGGCAGCGTTAGGCTTTTCCGAATGCAGTGGAATTCCTTTTGAGTTGGGGATGCTCCGGAACCATTACATAGGCAGGACATTCATCAACCCATCCCAGAAGGATCGGGATTTTGGGGCACGGATGAAGTACAATCCTGTCCGCGAAGTAGTCGAAGGAAAAAGGGTTGTGGTAGTGGATGATTCCCTGGTGCGTGGTACCACCAGCCGCAGCCTCGTGCGCATGCTCCGCAAATCTGGTGCAGCTAAAGTGCACTTCCGGATCGGGAGTCCCCCAGTAAGGTGGCCGTGTTTCTATGGTATCGACATGCCCACTAAGGGAGAGCTGATTGGCTCTGCTCTATCCGTAAAGGAGATCGAGGAAAAGCTCGGTGTGGACTCGTTAGGCTATTTATCATTGGAGGGTATGTTAGAAGCAGTCGCAGAAAGAGGACCGTACTGTACCGCGTGCTTCTCCGGCGATTACCCAGCCCCATTAGTAGATGTGGACAAAGGGTTTGTCTCCGAGCAAGGGCCAACTAACCGCTGAGTCTTTCCATAAACTTGGCTCTAACACTCTTCTGAAAAATAGATGATGATAAAGTCAGGTCGTCTAATCTTCTTTTGCCAAGAACTCTTCTGCTAGATCAACTAACTCGCTGTTCCCCACGTAGAGAGGTATCCGTTGATGCAGTGAGTCAGGGATAACTTCCAACACATCCCGAGCTCCGGTGCTTGCACGACCACCTGCCTGTTTTGCAAGCATAGCAATCGGTGAGCACTCGTAGAGGAGGCGTAATTTACCCTCTGGAGCACCCTTCCCTGCCGGATACATGAAGAGTCCTCCCTGCAGTAACGTCCTGTGGAAATCCGCCACCAATGATCCGATATAGCGTGAACTGAAGTCACCCCTATCCTTCAAGTGATCAATGAGGAGTTGTTGTCCAGTTTTCCAACTATTGTAGTGAGCCTCGTTTATTGAGTAGACGCGGCGGGGGGAGTCAGGGAAACACATGCCTTCGTGACTTAAAACAAATTCTCCGAGAGAAGGGTCAAGCGTGAAGCCATGTACTCCCCTGCCTGTGGTATATACAAACATGGTGGATGATCCATAGAGGACATAGCCTGCTGCAAGCTGATGTTTACCAGCTTGCAAGCAGTCCCTCAGTTCTCCCCGATCTGAACCAGAGATCTTGGAATGAATGCTGAAGATTGTTCCGATCGATACGTTCACGTCGATGTTCGACGAGCCGTCCAGTGGATCATAAATGACGACGTATTCTCCAGATGGGAAGCTATCCGGCACCGGCCAAAAAGACTCTTTCTCCTCAGAAGCCATGCATGTGATTAAGCCCGTGTGATGTAGGGCCTGGCGCATCACATCATCCGCTAAAATATCGAGCTTCTGAACTCGCTCCCCATGGGAGTTTTCTTTTCCTGTCTCCCCTAGTATCTCGGTTAATCCCGCATGATTGACCTCACGAGAGATAACCTTAGCTGCTAAAGCAATGTCGTTGAGCAAACCCGAGAACACACCGGTTGCCCCAGGCATCTTATGCTCCTGCTCGACTAGAAAACGGGAAATCGTAAGGCCTTGTTTTTCAAGCATAAACCGGGAACCAGAGATATCGTGGATGGAAGGAGCGGAGGATAGAAAAGGAGTCTGGACAGGTCAAGATTCACAAAGATTTATGGGTAGTATATGCTCAACTAACCCAATCATCAGGCTCAAGAATCGGTTTCTTCTTGAGCCATAACTTCTCATTCTCAGTACTATTTACGGTTCGTAAGAAATGAACTCCAAAGGTATAGGAGAATCCAACAAACATGCGCTGATCTTGTCCACCAGCGATCGTCAAAATCGACCTAACACCCTCCGAAATCTTGTCCCACTAATCCTTAGCCTTCTTCCTCATTTTTTCCGAATAAATCGTGCTGTCTGTGGTCGATGACGCGGGCCTTCTCCTCGCTATCCTCTTCTGTGAGTCGGTCTCGGAGGATTCGTCTAACCCTTAAGTCATTATGGATGCTAGCGACAAGCATGATAACCATCCCCGCCAACAGGCCAAAAAAGGCTACCGCTGTGATAGGAACATCGTACAGGGTTATTACACCCAACTTCAAGGTCACCGTCTCCGAGCCATTAAGCGACTGCAGTACCACTGCCAAGCCCACAACCAATAGGATACCTATTGCACGGATGATTCTACTCAACTCTGTCCCACCAGTTCGGGTTGGCTAGTCTCCTTTCCAGCAAACGTCGCCCCTGTCGTCCTTTCCAACCCTACGTGGGTATAACATCCAATCCGCTCTGAATCACCATCGAAGGCGACGACCTTATTTCTACGCGTCCGACCTAGGATTTGGCCGGGGTACCGTCCCACACGCTCTATGAGAACTTCATCAATCCGTCCTATCTCCCTAGCATTAATTTCAGCTTGGATACCGCGACTCACTTCGATGAGTTCCTCCAGCCTTACTTGAGCTTCGGGCATAGGAATGAATTCATCAGCAGGTAAGCGCGTCGCAGGAGTCCCCTCTCTGGCCGAGTATTTATAGGTGAACGCCTCGTCAAATCGAACTGTCCTCATCAACTCCAGCGTATCCCGAAACTCTTCATCAGTCTCACCCGGGAAAGCCACAATGATATCAGTAGAGAGTGCTATTTCAGGAATCTCCGCCCTCACCAGCTCGACTTTCTCTAGAAGGACCTCCACTGAGTACCTTCGAAGCATGCGCTTCAGAGTGCGATTGTTACCCGATTGTGCAGGAAGATGTAGGTGCTCACAAACGGCTGGTTCAGTCGCCATCACCTCTACAAGTTCTGGCGTGACGTCATTTGGATGGGGTGAAGTGAATCGCACACGCCGAATTCCCTCTACTCGGGCGACCTCCGATAGCAGATTGGGGAAGCTAAGGTCCATCGATGTGTAAGAATTTACGGTCTGCCCTAACAGCGTGACCTCTGTAACTCCCCTTGATGTTAAATCGCGAACTTCATTCAGGATCTCTAGCGGATTTCGATTCTTCTCTGGACCCCGAACATATGGAACGATACAGAACGTGCATCGGTGGTTACAGCCACGCTGGATAGGAATCCACGCTGTGGGTCCCTCCGTACGTCTTTGCTCTAAACCTTGATAATTCTCGCCTAAGCTGAGGTCTAGGATAGCAAGTTGAGGACCACGAATCCTTGAATTGCTCCCCCTATCACTGCGGTATCCCTCAAGGTTCTCAAGTGCATCCGGCAGGCCACGATAACCGTCTGGGCCCATCACCAAATCTACATACGGTGCCCGCTCAAAAAGAGTCTCTCCCATCCTTTGAGCCATGCATCCTGTGACACCAATCACTAGGTCAGGCCGCTCACGTTTGAGGCCGTTAAGTTGAGCTACACGGCCGAGCACACGGTTCTCTGCATGCTCGCGGATTGCACATGTGTTCACCAAAACTACATCCGCATCCTCAGGTGCTTCGACAATCTCAAATCCATCATTCGCGAGGATGCCTTCCATAAGCTCACCGTCGCTAATGTTCATCTGGCACCCATACGTTTCGACATACGCCCGTTTTAAGCGAGTACTCTTGGTCATCCTAAAATGGCAGCAAGGTTATTGAGATAATTCAATGTATAAATGCTCCTTGTCACTCTGCAGAGTGCCACTATACCGAGGCCTCGACAAACCATTACTGTCTCGGTCTAAGCCGACGATGCCTACCCTCAGGTAATCTCCGGTAAGGGCCGTCCCACTTTCGCCCTCGACAATAACCTCCGCAGGCCCGCCAACACGAGACACCTTATATGCCAGTCCTTTATCGTTAGCCATCTCTCGAAGTTCCCGGCTCCGCTCTCCCGCAATCCGCTGCGGGACGGGGTTGGGAAGGCCCGTAGCCACCGTTCCATCTCTCGGAGAGAAAGGAAACACGTGCAAGTATGTGAACGGTAGCTCCCTAATAAGACTACACGTTGCTGCATGGTCTGTCGGTGTCTCACCTGGGAATCCCGTGATCACATCAGCTCCGAGTCCAAGTGGCCAGATTCGATCAGCGATCTCAAGTACGCGACACCGGTACTGTTCCCTGCTATGCCAACGCCGCATTCGCTTAAGAACTGGATCAGCTCCACTCTGGAGTGGCATATGTAGGTGGGGCGCAAGTTGTCCCCCCGAGGTCGCCAATAATTCGATGGTGAGATCATCAATCTCGGTCGCCTCAATGCTACCCAACCGAAAACGAACATCTGGGAGTTTCTCCATTAGCTCGGCTACAAGCCTGGATAATGTCCACTCTGGTGCAAGGTCCTTTCCATAGTGTCCGATATGGATCCCAGTAATGACGAGTTCCGCATGTACTTCAGCTAAAAGTTTTGCTTCTGCGAGTACTTGACTGGGGTGGCGCGAACGCGAGTATCCTCGGGCCAGCCTCGTAGCGCAGAAGGCACACTTGCGGTCACACCCGTCCTGAACCTTAAGCCAACCACGAGCTGCGCCTCTGCGCACCCGAAGGAGCTCCCCTCCTATCGGTTCAGTGTCAACGCGGTCTAGCGAGGATCGGAGTTCAATTTGTACAGGAACATTCGATGCTACTAGCGATGCAACCGCTACCGGATCATGCCCCTCCACTACTCCTGATACGCCATCCATGGAATGATAGTCGTCAGGGTTGAGAGCAGCGGAGCAACCGGACACAACTATCTGTGCAGACGGCACTTCACGCTGCAGTCGTCTAATTAAGCGGCGCGCATCCGCATCGGCTTGATTCGTCACTGTACACGTATTCACAACAAAAACATCAGCCTCTGGACGTTCGGTAGTCGTCTTAGCTCCCCAAGCCTCAAGCTCCTGACGCATGCGTTCCGTGTCATATTGGTTCGCTTTGCAACCAAATGTGTGGAAAAGAACGCGCAAGGTGAGTATGGTCTCGTTAAAGTGCCTTAGACCGCTATTGAGCTAGTATCCGGAAACCCGGAGTGATATCGTCGCTCGCCAGAACGCTTCGGAGAGAACAGAACCAGATCTTCGGCCACGTTCAATAGCAGCATCTACACCCCCTAGTACGATATCGTCAGCCTGACTCAAAGAAAGTCCCAGCCCAGCAGAGAAGATCCGTTCTGTCGCGACATCACTTCCAAGAGAGAAGGGTAGCTTGCCAGTCCGGTATCCAAATCGAAGAGGGAGTGCCAGGCCGAAAATATTCGCCCGTGAGAGCTCGACTCCAACCCCAATATTGCTTGTGCTCCCTACCGTGGTTGGAGTATCAAGGTCCCTCTCAATGTCCGCCCAATCCGCCCGTATCGCACTAGCAGTGATCATGAACCCAGGTGCAAGCACGATGCTGGTGCCGAGACGATACTGCATCGGCAGGGAAAAATTCCGGTCCATACTTCGGGTATCATCGGACGCAGTTGCATTTAAATCACCGGACCAAGTAACACTGGCTGCCACTCGGGCGACCGTACCGAGATTTGCAGCCATTCCACCGGTTAGAGAAGTTCCTGAATACGTCCAACGACTACTCGTCTGGTATGACTCCAGGGCTCCAGGAAACGATAACGTGCTAAAGTCCCGCTCAAGTTGGCGAAGTATTGAACCCGTATAGCGACCAAAACTAAATCCGAGCGCAGCGTTGGTGCCTATAGGTCTTGAGTACCCAAAATTCAGGCTCCCGATCGATCCATCCTGTTCGAACAGATCTGTGACTTCACTCTTCTCCCCTCTGAGATCCAACTCTAAAGACCTCTGACTCTTGTAGTGCTGATCCAGGAATGAACTGAGACTCACTGTGAATATGCCAGAGAAGCCTGGATAACCGATCCCCATCAACGGAAAACGGCTTCCTTGGATACTTCCTGAGTTTCCTGATTCATGGTCATAGTCCACCCACGATGGTTGACCCACAATTACCGCTGTCGGCACAATGAACATTCCCGCTGCTGCAGGATCACCAGGTAGTAAACCACTTCCCCAAAGCCCGATCCCTAAGTTCCCAAGTGCTCGAGCACGACCATCGATTGCCTCGACCGGGAGGCCCATACCCGCCGCATTGTACAGAGATTGGGCACCTGAGGGGGTAGCGACCAGAGAGATAACGAGTGCAAGAACCAAAGTCCGTATGAACTGCTTCATGGCAATTCCATTGCTCGACCCACAGTGATTACCAATCTGAGAACGGGACCATTCTCATCTCCCGGTCCGTGAAAAGACGCATATGCAATCGAGATCGGCTCAAACACCGATAACAGAGCCAATGTCTTGGTAAGCCTCATCCCATCTTGGCTACCTAAGAGGTCTCTGACAAACTCCGTAATTGGAATTTCAATGTCTGTCCCGGATTTCGAGCCAAAAGCATCAGGTCCAACCCGTTGTCCTAACAAACCGGTGAGGGATTCACCCAACGGTGCCTTCGGTAGAGCATCCCGGCTCAGAACCTGGCGAACGTCCAATCCGATAGAATCCGTCGGCTGAAAAGCTTGTTCACCTCGTTCGCTTTTCAGGGTGATCGCAGCATAGTTCAACTCTAGTGGTTTAAGTTCTAGTGGACATCCACCCGCAGCTATACATAGCTCAGCAGGTCCATCCAGATGAGTAGGGATCTTCACGTTGAGCACTGTTCGCCATGCAGGAGCCCCACCAATCCGGATACCATTCTCAGGTGCCTCGGGGATTGGATCGTACACAAAGCTTATCTCATCACGCTGAGCACTCAGCACGATAATCGTATCTGGATTAGAGCTCGGACGGGTGTCGAGCCTTAGGACTACCTTAGAGACCTGTAAACGAGCGTTGTCCGTGAGTGATTCGATGCGGGCACCTCGACTAACATCCGCGGTATCTGCCCAAGCCTCCACTTCTAATGAGTCCAGCTCGAACCAAGCCGAGTCACCTTCAGCCGGATCCCATACAGTTGTGCCAATTGAAGTCACTGGACCAGCCCCAGGCTGAGGCCATGGTCTTAGATCATTCAGGGTATCCACCGCGGTCACCCACGTCACTGTCCTCTTATCCCAAGGTGTTTGGGTCGCGCCCAAGCCTAGCTCTACTGGGCCATTACTAATGCTGGCAATCGTGTCAAAAAAAGCAACGACTCTGCCGCCAATAAATGTCAAACTCGAGTCAGCACGAGTAGTTCCTGTGGTATCCCGAACCTGATGCACCTTGGGGTAGGCTGCGAACCGGACTAGGGTGCGTGCGTTAAGAATTTCTGCAAACCCCTTGGCTACGACTCCGGTTCCAAGTTCCCATGGGGCTCCATATCCGCCAAACACCTCCAGGTCTGAAGCAAAGTCCTCCCAGGGAATTTCGATCTCAAGGGTTATTGGCTCCTTGGGTAAGAGGTCTGAATCCAAGGTCGTGGGATTCTCCTCTTGGCACGCCGCTATACCTATAGAAACCAGGCCAATCAAGCTAAAAGTTAGTGATCTATGCACGTTATTTCTTCTGAGGAATTCGTCTCATCCAGCCCTGGTAAGCATGCTGGAAGAGAGGAGTATGATTTATGATGACTGTTCATCTAATTTTTTCCAAATCCTTGGGAGACGAGGTGAGAGTCCTGTGAGAATCTCATAGGAAATCGTATCCGCCTGTTCTGCAACATCATCAACTGTAATCTGCTCATCTTGATCTGAGCCGATCAACGTGGCTACGTCACCCAAAGATACATTCGGGATCTCAGAAATGTTTACCACTGTTACATCCATTGAGATCCGTCCGATGATCGGCGCGCGACAGCCGTGAATCACGATCGATCCTCGATTTCCCAATAGCCTTGGGATCCCATCCCCATACCCGATCCCGAGACTCGCCCAACGCTCGTTGGTTTCAGCCCGGTAGGTAGCACCATATCCGACAGTGTCTCCTGCATGAGCTTGCCGGAGGTGAACGACCCGGGCGTAGACAGATACGACCGGCTCAGGATCCGGGAGACCCACACCCGCCCTGCCACCGTAAAGAAAGATCCCGGTGCGTATCGCAGAGGCTGCGAGTTCTGGAAGTCGCAGCGCACCAGCACTATTTACTATATGAATTAGCACACTATCCGGAACATCTAGCTGCCTGAGTGCCTCCTGAAAACGCGTCCATTGCCCTAGGACTGTGTCATGATCTTCATCGGCTGAATGGAGATGAGTGTAAGAGCCCACCCATCTGGCACCAAGCTCGATCGCATGATCCAGGTCACGCTTCCAACTGCTAGCATCCTTCCAATTGAAGCCAGCTCGGCCAATACCCGTGTCAATTTCAATATGAATCTCCGCAATTCGGCCAACTCGCTCAGCAGCATCAGTCACTAGGCTAAGGGTTTCGGGATTGGAGATACCAAGCTGCAGTCCCGCCTCCACAGCGGCTTCAGTGGACGCAGGTGGGAGAGGACTGACAACCAAAATTGGGTATATGACACCAAGTCTTTGAAGCTCTAGCCCCTCGTCCAGAGTAGCTACACCAAACCCCCATGGATTAGTAGTCTCCAAAGTTTGTACGGCCTGAGATAGGCCGATTCCATAAGCGTCAGCCTTAACCATTGGGATTAATCGGGAACCCGGCCCTACAACCTGTTGGAGGGTAGAGACGTTTCGAAGCAAGGCATCTGCTTGGACTTCAACCCAAGCACGGCCACAAGGATTAGTTAACATAGGCTCTCAAAGATGCCTAGAAACTGGGCTTCCGAACATGAGCCATCCAACTGGATACTTGCTCAATGATACAATCCAACAAGGATATCGAAACTGACCCTCTTCGTTTCCCAGGCCCTGGTATGCTCGAAAGAGCTGCCCAACTCGTGCGGTTCTTACGAAAAAACTGCCCCTGGGATAGAGAACAAACTGCTGAGAGTCTTATACCGCACCTACTGGAAGAGGCACATGAGGTTGTTGATGCAATCCGTAAAGGTTCTGATGAGGACCTTGAAGGAGAATTGGGTGATCTACTCTTAAACTTGGCCTTTCAAATCGTGGTCGCTGAGGAATCCGATAGTCTCGACACTGAAAGTGTCTACAGGCACCTCGAAGAGAAAATGGTCCGGCGGCACCCACAACTATTCGGCAATAATGAGCACCAAGACTGGGAGAAACTGAAGAAGTCAGAAAGGGCAGAAACAGAGGGAGTGTTGGCAGGCATGGCGAGTGGGCTGGATCCGCTCACGGCGTCATACCGAATTCAAGAACGAGTTGCTGGTGTCGGTTTCGATTGGGAGGACTACCGAGGAGCTCGGGAGAAAGTAGTCGAAGAACTCGAGGAGGTTACACAGGCAGCTGAAGCTGGAGACTCAACTGAACTAGAAGAGGAACTAGGAGACTTGCTTTTTGCCACCGTCAACCTCACTCGGCTTGCAGGTTCACATCCCACCACAGTGCTTGCCCGAGCGAACATGAAGTTCCGCAACCGCTTCGAGCTACTGGAAAAACTCGCTCGAGACAATGGCATTATTATTGAGGAATCTAGCCTAGAAGTCCTCGAGACACTGTGGGAAGAAACAAAGAAAACATGAAAGCTTCCTAGTATCCGGCCACCTTGTTAACGACGTTATGCCACTCCTTGATAGGAGAACCTCCTAAATAGCACTGCAGGTTGTGTAGAATCAGGTCTGTTTCGCGCCTCCAAAAACCTCGAGACACTGCTGAAACATGAGGTGTGATCAATACTTTCGAGTGACCCCAAAGCTCGTGGTCCCCTCTAAGGGGTTCTTTCTGGAAAACATCCAGTGCCGCACCACGCAGTTTTCCAGTATTAAGCGCGTCAATCAGAGCTTCTTCGTCAATTAGCTTACCTCGAGCAACATTGATAAGCACCGCTCCCTGTTTCATGTGGCTAAACGCTTCTCTGTCCATCATACCGCGGGTCTCTGGCGTATCAGGAATTGCTAAGACAACAACGTCACTCTGGGCGAGGCAGGTTTTAAACCCCTCATTGCCACTTAGAAGCTCTATTTTTCCTGCAAGCATACCCTCAGCAGTAGGCACCGGATCTTCTAGCAATGGCGTGCGCTTTAGGGCCACTACCCTAGCCCCGAGACCAGCTATTCGTAGCGAGACCTCATAACCCACTCCACCGAAACCCAAGACACCAACCGTCAACTCAGAGAGTTCATTGAGCGGCGCACCTTCCATGTAATACGGTTCGGTATCCCAGGTGGATTTCTTCTGGTTGGCCACTGCTAGGTCTAGGCCCCTCCCGAAATACAGGATCATTGCCAGAACTGTCTCGGCCATTGGTTTAGCATGAACACGAGCCGAGTTAGTAAAAATGACATCGCTCTCACGCATAGCTCGGGTTAGAGAGCTTCCGACCCCCGCAGCTCCAGAATGGACCCATCTCAGATGGGGTGACGCTTCCAAAAGCTCTGCTGGGATTCCATAACCAAAGTAAAGATCTGCCTTTACGGTTGCTTTAAGCACGGCAGGTGATACACGGGCCGCCCCGTCGCCTGATCCATCTGTTGCCTCGTCGATAACAAAGAGTTCCCATTCTTCTGGTAGGCTGGATCGAATCTCCTCAGGCACCCATAAGGGCATCGCCCATATAGGCCGCCGATCCATCATGTCTAGGACCGCTCTAGGCATCTTTAATCTACCTTATCAACAACACACGCTATGAGCTAAACTCTACGGATAAAGCCGGTTCATCAGTCGTGGGAAGGGAATCATTTCTCTGATATGATGCCGCCCAGTGATCCAGGCCACAGTCCGTTCAAGACCCAGACCAAACCCAGAGTGAGGGAAGCTCCCATAGCGTCTAAGGTCTAGATACCATGCGTACGCCTGCTCAGGCAGACCCTCCTCACGGATTCTGGCTATCAAACGGTTGAGGTCATCCTCTCGTTGGCTCCCACCAATAATCTCTCCATACCCTTCTGGAGCAAGCAGATCGTTGCACAGCACTGTGTCCACGTCATCAGGGTTTTCCTTCATATAGAATGCCTTCGCTCCTTTCGGGTAGTTGTATACGAAAAGAGGAAGGTCATGATCTTCCATCAAAGCAGCTTCATCCGTTGCACCTAGGTCCATACCCCACTCAGTGTTAGAACCTTTTTCTTTTAGAATTTCCAGCGCTTCCGTGTAGCTGATACGGGGGAATGGTGGGCAGATATCCTCAAGCTTCCCGGTCTCTCTCTCAAGTACCTGTAATTCATCAAAACACCTCTCAAGAGCTCTTTCTACTAAATACGAGACAAACTCTTCCTGGAGGCGCATATTGTCATCTGAATCGGCGAAAGCGACTTCGGGTTCAACCATCCAGAATTCGGTCAAATGCCGACGGGTTTTGGATTTTTCTGCACGGAATGTTGGGCCAAAGCAATAGACCTTCTGGAATGCAGGACAGGCAGCCTCAACATAGAGTTGCCCGGTCTGTGCGAGGTATGCTGTTTCATTGAAATAGTCCGTCTTAAAGAGGGTGCCAGCATGCTCACCAATTGCCCCGGTGAGGATAGGTGTATCAATCCGGACAAATTCCCTGGTATAGAAGAAGTCGTTGATTGCTTGGGAAACCTCAGCTCTAACCCGAAGAACCGCCCTCTGCTGAGCTGAGCGTAACCAGAGATGGCGGTGGTCAAGCAGAAACTCCACCCCGTGTTCCTTGGGCTGAATAGGGTAGTCATCTGCAGGAGCAAGCAGCTCTACGCCATGGATTTCAATCTCATAGCCCCCCGGTGCACGAACATCCTCCTTCACCTTACCCTTGATGGAGACAAGCGCCTCTTGGTTCAGGGATTCATATAGCTCCCATGTAGCTCCATCCACACTATCTCGGACAAGCACGCATTGCACCGTGCCCGTCCCATCCCGAGCCACTACGAACGCGACTTTTCCGTGCCCACGAGTCGTTTCGACCCAGCCCTGTAGGGTCACCACTTCACCCACATAGTCACCCAACTTGTTGATATCAACTAGCAAGTCGCTCGGAACCTCCACTTTAGATGCGAAACCTGTGAGAACGACTAGCGCATCCTAGACATCTAGCCAACCCCAAACATGGCAAGTCGATCTTGATACCGTGATTCTATGAGTTCGGAGAGGCGCTTATGGTCAATATGTTCAAGATTTGGATCAACTGAAATGATCTTCCTTGCGGTCTTTTGAGCCAAAACAAGTAGATCTTCATCTGCTATAAGATCAGAGAACCGGAGAATAGGATCACGCCCATGTTGCTGACTCCCAAAGAAATCTCCCTGGCCCCTCATACGCAGATCTGCTCGCGCTATCTCAAAACCATCCGTGCTATCTCGAAAAATATTCAACCGCTCGCTCGCACGCCCTTCGGGTTCCACAATTAAGATACAGTGACTCTTTGCGGGACCCCTTCCCACTCGCCCCCTTAACTGGTGTAACTGGGAAAGTCCAAAGCGTTCAGCGTTTTCTATGAGCATCACAGAAGCATTGGGTACATCTATACCTACTTCTACAACTGTAGTAGCCACCAGGAGGTCAAGATCCCCTCTCGCGAACGCACTCATTGTAAGGTCTTTCTCGGATGCAGGAAGCTGTCCGTGCAGTAATCCGAGCCTAGAGCCGGGAAATACCTCAAGCTTCAATCGCTCAAATTCCTCTGTCGCAGCAAGCAAATCAAGCTTGTCAGACTCGCTGACAAGCGGATACACCAGATATGCCTGACGACCCTCTTTGATCTGAGTGCGTACAAACTTGTATACAGACTCTCTCTGCTCAGGCACTCTCAATTCAGTCTTAACCGGCTTCCTTCCAGGCGGAAGTTCATCTAGGATGCTCAAGTCAAGATCCCCATAAAAAGCCATGGCCAGTGAACGGGGAATCGGAGTTGCCGACATCACCAGCAGGTCGGGGCGATTACTTTGCCGCTTAAGGAGTGCCATACGCTGGCGGACTCCAAATCGATGCTGTTCGTCGACAATCAAGAGGCCAAGATTCTGGAAGGAAACTGAATCCTGAATCAGCGCATGTGTACCAATTATGACCTGCCCCGATCCAGATTCAATCGCTTTTAGTGCTTGATCACGTTTCTGACCCTTCAAACTCCCTGTGAGAAGGACGACGTTAACTCCTAGAGGTTGGAGCAGGGAATGAATCTGACGAAGGTGTTGTTCAGCGAGGATCTCAGTTGGTGCCATAAGCGCTGACTGATAACCCCCTTCCGCTGCCAAGAGCATCGCGAAGAGCGCCACGATGGTCTTACCTGCTCCAACATCGCCCTGGAGCAGTCGATTCATTCTCCGGTCCAGCTGCATGTCGGCATAAATCTCACTCAATACTTGGGCTTGAGCCTTAGTTAGTTCAAATGGGAGAGCCTCATGAAGCGGACGAATGAATTCATTTGAGCGTTGGTGAGAGATCCCAGGCCCCAATTCGGTTGCCTTCCTCCTGGCTTGTGCTTGAACGATCTGCAAATGAAAGAGTTCGTCGAATGCGAGCCTACGACGACCACGCTCTGCATCAGCCAGGTTTCCGGGACGGTGTATCAGTGATAAAGCCTCATCTAGGTTAGGTAGTCCAAGTTCTTGCCTCTCACGCTCTGACATGTACTCATCATCAGGCACCCATTTCAATAATTTGTTGAGGTTGGATTCGAAGATCCTCCTGAGGATCCACTGAGGTACTTCCTCGCTCGCCGGATAGCTTACAAAGACCCTGCCACCCATTTCACTATCCTCATCCTTCGAAAGGGTGATGAATTCTCGTGGTTGAATCTGGCGACCGTGAAAAAACTTGACTGGACCGCTAGCAAGTAGGACATCTCCCTTGGTCAACTTACGATCAAGCCAAGGTTGACCGGGCCAAGATGCGGTAATGATCCCTGAATCATCCTCTAGAACTGCCTGGAAAATCCGTAAGCCGGTACGTGTGGGGATCACACCCTTACTCCGTACTCGACCAATAACCGTCACCTCCACCCCAACTGCTAAGTTAGCGATTGGAGTGATCGTTGATGCATCGTCATAGCGGCGAGGGATGTGGTATAAGAGGTCTCGTGCAGATCCGATACCCATGCGGGCTAAAGCATCAGCCCTCTTAGGACCCACACCTTTCAAGAACTGCACAGGTTGATCAAGGTTAGAGAACGCCATTCTTATGAAGCCTTAACATTCATCCTTGTTCGAGTGACCTGGGGATCTATCGGAGGCCAATCCGTCTTCGAATAACCCACTCAGTACACAGGAGTGTGATCACCAGAAGATATGGCCACGGATAGGTGCGTATTGGCCGCTCTGACCTTTCATCACTAGCGATCGAAACAGCGGCCGACTCTGGCGCTTCCGGTTCTTCAGAGGGAGGAATCATCTCTCCGGAAATCATCTCCACATCGAAACGGCCTTCTCCGATGAGTTCGCCAGATGGTGTTCCGAACCTGTAGTGATACAATCCCGGGGGGAGCATGCCCGATGAGGGATTCGTACCTCCAACCATAACTGTGTCAATCAGCAATGAGTCGTTCTTCAAAAGTCGTAGATTCATTATTGTAGAATCTCCGGGAACTATCCAGGTAACGGGCTCCTTTCTCCGGAACACCCATTTGGTCGGTCGAGGCTCACGGGCTACTGACCTTTTATCTGCAAATAACCACCCTGTGACCCCAGACCAGAGCCTTCGATAAGTCTCCTCACCCTCTCCCTCTCGCGCCGCCCATCTCCAGAACCCTGAGGCAAGTCCAAATACTCGTCTATTCGGACCACCGTCGTCGAGATATAAGACAGCTTCAGAGGCACCTGTCCCTCTCAACTGTACGTGGACGGGAGATCGGGTCTCTTCCTTATTCAGAGGAATAAGGAGATCAGTGAGCGGGGGCAGTCCGAGAAACGTTGTGCCTGCTAACTCCCCTGAAAGAGGAGAAGGTGGCAGGTCCCCTGATACATACCATTCACCACCTCTGCCAACCTCAGTGTCAAAGCCTGCAATAGCGGCACCGCTACTGTCAGCGGGCAGGAGAATAGCGCGCATGCTTTTCTCTAGAAGGCCTAGCGTCCAAGAATCTGAGTTTCCATCCAACCCATGGAGCACCACCAGAGTCGCTCCATCTATTGCGCGCCGTACTCTACTCGTATCCACCGGTATGGATCGAGCTAAAGCCTTTCCGAGAGAAACAAACTTGTCAGGACCTGCCCGAAGATAGCCGATCACTGGAAGTCCAGTAACATCGCCAAGGACGGACAATAGATGACGCGGTTCCCAATCGGGCTTAAGAGAAACAAGCACTATTGCGTTCTCTTCATTACCTACAATCCCATATGCCACCGCTTCATCATCAGAGATGAATGCATCACCATCTACTTGCAGGTGCGCTGTGTAACGGATACGGCCTTCAACATTCGGAGCCACGATCGGTACTTCTAGGAGGTTGGTTAGGCCCGTCTCAGGGAGGTCTACCTTGAGTGATACAACCTCAGCACCTTCGGCCCGAATCGTTAGTTCTGCACTGTCAGCCCCCAACCCATGCATCTCAATTTGGCCAAGGATTGTATTCCCTGGAAGAAGTGCGTCCTCTACCTCAAATGCGGAGATGCCACCGTTCCGAACATTGTCCCCAAAGCCTTCATACGTGACGTCGAGGGGCAATTGTTCAAGAGTCGCATACAAAGCCACTCGATCCTCAAGTCTAAGGTCAGAAAGAACGCGCACAGACCTCACCCCTCCTTCGGCTGCATACTTGAGAGCCGGAGCCAACAAAGTATTCACATCTTGAGGGCGCAATCCTAAATCCGTCTCATTGAGAGTAAATGGATTCACTACTTCGCCGAAGGTGAAGACTCTCCATCCCTCCTCTATCAACTCCTTTGAGCGTTCAATCGCTCTATCCCAAGCGGTCAGTCCGTCCTCACCCGCTAACATGCTGATCGAAGCATCCAAGAGGACCCAACCTTCACCCGTTGGATTGCTGGAATCCCCAACCGGGATCTTGAAGTCGAATAAAAGCACAAGGAGCATCACGAAAACGCTGGCGCGGACAAGAGCCAGCCAGCGCGAACTAGTGACGGGAAGTTCGACACGGCGGTATACCCAATAGGGATACATGAGCAATGCGCTGGAAAGCGCAATAAACAAGAGTGCTCGAATCACCTCATGTGCAAGGCGGCTACTGCGCCCCTCCCTGCTCATCACCCTGTGACTTCAATGAACCTAATCCTATCACAGGGCCAGCACCTGGTATCGACTCGAGTAGATCAACCCGTGTAATCAGCTCTTCACTCCACTGAACTTGGTCATCAGATGGTACGGGATCTCCCGCTGGTAGATCGACCGCCAGCGGATCCATATGCTCACCGTTACGCTTCATCATTTCATAGTGCAAGTGATTCCCGGTAGCCTGGCCAGTCATGCCGACATAACCAATGATCTCGCTCTGTCTAACACGGCTTCCAAGTTGTACCTCTGACCTAAAGCTGCTCAAATGGGCGTAGCGTGTTAAAAAACCGTTGGGATGCTGGATCTCTACAGTATTACCGAAGCTCCCTTTCCACGCCCGGTGAGTGACCACCCCATCAGAAGTCGCCATAATCTCCGCTCCTGCGTCGGCCGCATAGTCAACTCCGCGGTGGGCACGCCATGTCCTTAAGATCGGATGTAAACGGGAGGGAGAGTAGCGAGAGGAGATCCGGCGATATGCCAACGGTTTAAGTAGGAAAGCTCGACGGACTGAGTTGCCTTCCAGATCAAAGTACGATCCTTCCCCATCCTTATTTGGATCGAACCAGATTGCATGGTAGGGTGTCCCCGAATTCACCAATTCAGCTGAAAGCAAGTGACCGGAACGCATTGAACCGTCAGGGCGCACCTCTCTTTCAAATGCGAATCGATACGTGTCACCTACTCGGATCTGGCGGGAGAAATCAACTTGCCATTGGAACACTTGGTCAAGTTCGTCAATCAGGGAATTTCGGTCTTCAAAAGGAACGCCACCTAGGTACTCATTGTTAACAACCGCACTCCAGAGAACCGTTTCTATCTTACCAGAAGCCAGAAGTGTATCCACGTAGATCGGTATACGGACCAGCTCGGAGTGCCACCCAAGATCGTTCCGTGTCAAGCGAACTGTCTCATCAGCATTGACTACTATGTCGAGACTTCGTAGCCACTGATCATCCCTGAGATAATGGAACACTAATTCTGTACCAGCCGGCATCCTTCTAGGACTCGCGTATTCTCTAAAGGCAACCAGAAGAGCTGCCTGATCATTTGCGGATAGGATACCATCGAGAAGCAAGCCTAGCGTCTGGTCCTGTCCGAGAGAGAGCAATTCCATCTGTTCAGAAGGGTTTGCATATACAGCATCGAGAGAACCCGCATCTGGCGTAGTATCAGTAACGCAAGACGTGGTCAAAACAGCACAGAGTGCCACTGTCGTACAGAGTTTAGTTATTAGTCGCTCTCTAGCCACCGAATTGCCCCTCAGCCGATGAATTGACCGCCTGCCGGTGGAGATGGCAGAGTCGTGTAGCACTAGTTATCTAAACAACCTAACGAATCAATACGAACCTATAGTCGACCCGAAACACTGCTTAGTCCATTTGGCGACGAATAAAGGTTGGTATATCCAACTCCAAGAGCTGATTGCTTGACACCATCCGCTCGGGAAACCTGTTCAGTGGGAGAACTTCTTCATCACTGGCGACAGCTGTTCCCACTAGCGCTTCATCTTCCTCCTCAATCTGAATCTGCAGGTCTGCAAACATCGGCTCCGGATTCGGTATGGTGTTCGACCTAGGTTTTGAGTTTTGGAAATCACTGGAAATGACCTTTTCATTCTTTACCGAATCAAATCCAGTCGCAATCACTGTAACACGGATCTTGCCTTCAAGATCTGGATCATGGACAGCACCGAAAATAATTTCCGCCTCATCTCCTGCACCTTCCTGAATGATTGATGAGATCTCTGTGACCTCGTCAATCGCAAGGTCCATCCCTCCGGTGATATTGATTAGGACACCACGTGCACCGGCTATAGATACCTCATCAAGAAGTGGTGAAGAGATTGCTTCCTGCGCTGCCTCTTGGGCACGATTTTCACCTTCACCGAACCCTGAACCCATAAGTGCAGGTCCTCTAGAAGCCATGACCGTCCGAACATCAGCGAAGTCGACATTAATCTCACCTGTTACACTGATCAGATCGCTGATGCCTTGGGTCGCGTGCAGGAGAATTTCATCTGCTTTCTTAAGCGCATCCCCGAAAGAGGTGCCCTTTGGTACGACAGCAAGGAGACGATCATTAGGGACCACAATCATCGTGTCAACGCATCTTCTAAGCTCTATAAGTCCTTGGTCAGCCTGACGCTCACGTTTCTTTCCCTCGAAGGAAAATGGCCTAGTGATTATCCCGATTGTCAGGGCCCCCATATCTCGCGCAATTTCAGCCACCATTGGTGCCGCACCCGTCCCTGTGCCACCACCCATGCCGGCCGTGATGAATACTAAGTCAGCTCCTTCTAGGGCTCGGCGAACATCTTCCTCACTCTCTGCAAGTGCCTGACGACCAACTTCCGGTCGAGCTCCGGCACCCAGTCCTCGTGTTAGTTTCTTACCTACCTGTAGTGTTACCTGGGCACGCGAACTCTTGAGGGCCTGGGAGTCAGTGTTGATAGAAATGAACTCGACCCCTTCCAACTCCTCATCGATCATTCGATTGACTGCATTTCCGCCAGCACCACCGATCCCAACTACCTTCATCTTGGCGTTCTGGAGCGGAGTTTCCTCAAACTCGAAGATCATCATTTCTCTTCCTCGGCGGAGTGATTTGAATTCAAATAAATGATTTGTCTAACGCAGGTTAGGAGGTCCATTAGAAGAACTCCTTGAGCCATGTACCGAGCTTAGTAAACATCCCGGATGTAATGGTAGATGAGCCACGACCCGTTTCCATAAACCGGTCCGCTCCCCAAAGAGCGAGACCGGTTGCAATCGCGAACTGTGGCCGCTGCACGGATTCAGCCAAACCACTGAGACCCTCATTCGGGACTCCTAGCCGGACTGGTGATGCAAAGATCTGTTGAGCGAGTTCTACTATCCCGGGAATCGCAACGGTGCCACCGGTCAGAACGACACCTGCCCCTAGATTGTCGATTAGGTCCCTATCCTGTAACTCACCCTGGACAAGTCCAAACATTTCGTCGAGTCGCTGCTCTATGATGTGCGCAATTAATTCTCGTGCAACTGCTCGCTTCTGGCCTGGTGAGGGTCCGGGTACCTCGACTGTCTCCCGGGGATCGACGAGCTGGGCGAAGGCTGTCCCATAGTGTTCCTTGGCCTTCTGTGCTTCCGCGTAAGGGATAGACAGTCCCCGGACTAAGTCAGCTGTTAATGTGCGACCTCCGAATGGCAGAATCGCAACGTGCTGTATCTTGCCTTCAAAGTAAGCAGCCACATCCGTTGTTGATGCGCCAACCTCTACTAGAGCGACACCCACCTCCTTCTCATCTTCAGTCAAAACAGCCCTCGCCCCCGCAAGCGGCTCAAGGACCAATTCCTGGACACGATATCCAGCCCAATTCACAGCTTTGCGTATATTCGCTGACGCACTGATGGCACAGGTAACCAGGAAGACCTCAGCCTCCAGTCGGATACCAGCCATGCCTATGGGATCACTTATGCCACCCTGATTGTCGACCCGGTATTCCTGAGGAACTGCATGCAGCATCTCTCTGTCAGGTGGAAGTGCAACGGCTCGGGCGACAACATGCACCCGCTCTACATCATCCATCGCAACTTCGTCTTCTGATACCGCGACGACCCCCATAGAACTCGTGGCCCTAACATGGTCACCACCCATGCCAGCATAGACTCGATCAACCGAGACACCCGCCATCAGTTCTGCTTCCTTGAGTGAGGATCGAACTGATTCTGTTATCTCTTCAATATTTGTGACTATATCACCGCGAACCCCAGCGGTTCTCGCTTGGCCAACTCCGAGAATCGTCAAGCCGGGACGCCTAGGGTCACCGATAATCTCACCTATCACAGCGCACGTTTTAGATGTTCCGATGTCCAGGCCCGCTATGAGGTTTGATCGCATCTTTAGTTCTCGTTTGCACGGCGGACCACAACTAAGTCCGCGAATCTTAAGTCGACTGATTTGGGTAGATCGTGTGGAGTTCGATTTATCGCATGGGCGAGCACGATCAGACCTTCCCGAAGACGCTTTGCAGATAAGCCAAAAGGCAGTAGAAAATCCACATCGGGCTTGGACCATCGCGCAACCAAACTGTTGTCCTCCCCCCAACGCACTTCCGATAACATCTGGAGAAAGGCCGTGTCAGCTTGCATCAGCCTATTAACCTCGCCAGCCAGCACCCGAGTACGGGAGGGCATGATTCGCCTGCCTTCCACAAACGGATATTCTGTTTCCAAGATTGGTAGATCAAGTCGGTGCGAAGCTGGATCCAGGGGGAGCAGGATTCCGTCGCCATCCACCGGCTCCAGTGTCGGAGTCGGCACCAACGCAACCGGTTGTCGCTCCAACAGGGATACGACAATCGTGTGAGGAAGCTGACGAACTACATTAGCAGAACGAACTAAGGGAAGCGCGCCAAGATCTGTGACCCATCGGTCAGTGTTACTCCACACTGAGGTCTCTGGGGTAAGTTCCATAGCTTGGAGCACAGTTTCGCGAGTGAGGTAGCGTAGCCCATGGATATTGATATCCCCTTCATTAATCCTGAACATCTCCATCTCACTACCAGCTACTAAGAGTTCTCCACCCCAAGCCCAGGTTGCCCCAAGCAGACTAGTAATCAAGAGAATGCGGAGCTCTCTACGCATGAACTCGCTCCCCTAGGCGGTCGAGGACCTGACCTCCGAGGCTATCAATTGATCCTGCTCCTAATGTCACAAGGACGTCACCTGCACGGAGTTCTTCAGCGAGTAAGTTTGGAAGATCTCCAAGCGATGGAACGTAGCAGACGTGCCCACCACCGGCTCTTCGGACAGCTTCGGCTACGGTCCCTCCGGTAACTCCAGGAATGGGATTCTCTCGGGCTGGAAAGATGTCCGTGACCCAAACTGAGTCCGCCTCAGCCAGTGCTGCTCCAAAGTCTTCTGCAAAATCTCGAGTGCGAGAAAAGAGATGGGGTTGGAAGACTGCTATAAGTCGGGCAGACGTATACATCTTCCTAGCTGTATCTAGAGCAGCCCGAATCTCAGAGGGATGGTGGGCATAATCATCGAGCACGATGACCTCGCACTTTTCTCCTAAGCGCTCTAGACGTCGACCTACACCCTCAAACTCAGATAAGGCGGTAAAGATTATCGGCCATGGAACATCAAGCTTGCGAGCCACCGCAGCCGCACCAAGCGCATTTCGGAGATTATGTACGCCACCCATTGATAGGGAGAGTTCTCCAACTAGTGCACCCTCTTCGATAACTGAACACTTTGTAGAAGCCTCGGTGACACTCACATTTATTGCACGCAGCATAGACCCTGCCGTGGTGCCATACGAGTAACCCAGACCCCCACATCTCGTGAGAAGGGAAGCAGATCCGTGGTCGTCGGCGCAGGCAATGACTTTACCTGAGGCCTTCAAGTTATCCAGAAACTCTTCGAATCCAGCCCGGACACCTTGGTAATCACCATAGACATCCAAGTGGTCAGCCTCGACGTTAGTTACAATGGCGATATCAGGTGTCAGCATATGGAATGAGCGGTCATATTCATCTGCTTCGACGACAAAAAGATGATCTGATCCACGCCGCAGATTCCCAGCCCAACCACGAACGCGACCACCCACAATGCCTGTAGGGTCCAGTCCTCCTTGAGCGAGGATCTCTGTGGCCATTGCAGTCGTCGTCGTCTTACCATGAGTGCCAGAAATGGCAATAACCTTTCCCTGATTTACCCAAGCTCCAAGAGCTTCTGCACGCTTTAGCACTGGAATACCCCGATCGCGCGCGGCAACTAGTTCCGGGTGATCGGAGGGTACTGCCGAAGTTACCACTAATGCAGAAGCGTTAGTGATGTGCCTGGGGTCATGACCTACCGACAACTGTACTCCAATCGCACTCAGATCTTGAATTGACTGGGAGTCCTTCAAATCACAGCCAGTGACAGATCCACCGCGACTCAGGAAGAGTTCAGCCAATGCACACATCCCTGCACCACCCACTCCCATAAAGTGGACTGAACCCTCTCCAGCTAGCGTCCTGAGGTCCGGAACAGGACAATTAGTGTTTCGCACTTTCATGAGGCGACAAACCTCTCTACGGAGGCGGCTATCTGGTCTGCAGCCTCCGGCCGAGCAAGTGAAGTTGCAGCCACAGCCATGCGTTCCAGAGCTACTCGATCACCTGCGAGCCGGGTAAGCTGTGCCCAAAGGATCTCTCCAGTAAGCCCCGATTCTGGAGTAAACACAGCTGCACCAGCTTCAGCCAGCGCCCGTGCATTGTGGGTCTGGTGGTCGGCAGCGGCACTAGGAAGAGGAACTAGAATCCCGGGTAGGCCCTGGTTTAAGAGTTCAGCCGTAAACATCGCCCCCGCCCTGCCCACAGTAAGGTCGGCGGCAGCTAATATATCGGGCATATTGTCGAAATACGGGCTTGGATGTACCCAGTCTGGATTTCCGAATTTATCCAAGGCGGCTTGCACTGCTCTGTGGTGTTTTGGGCCTGTCGACCACAAAATATGCAAGTGATCTGGTCGATCCAGAGAACGAGTTGTGACAGCATCCAGAGCGGTGAGAAGCAGCTTATTCAAAGCCTCTGACCCCTGGCTCCCTCCTACAATTAGTACGACAAAAGACTCGTCCGGTAGTTGGAATAAATCCCTCGCCTGTGAACGCCGACCCAACCCCTTTGGTCGCACCGGGTTTCCAGTAACACAAACCCTATTCCTAACCCCAAGGGGCAGCCCCTCAGCAGTTCCTTCAAACGCGGTATGAATCTTCTTGGCAAAGCGACTGAGAGCCTTAGTAACCATACCTGGTACAGCATTTTGCTCCTGGATAAGCAGTGGGACTCCAGTCAAAGCTGCGATAACACCAGCAGGTGCACAGGCATAGCCACCCGTTATAACCACGGCACTAGGCTGCAAACGACGCATCACCCTAGCTGCTTCCAAAAGGGAGGAAGCCAAAGCAGGGATAGTGCTCCAGAATGCGCCGCGTAATCCTCGGTCCAGACCACGAACGGGTAAGAGAAAGTGTTCTTCACCCAATTTAGGTAGAACACGTGCCTCAATACCCCGGGTAGCTCCCATGAATACGACTCGGACATCAGGGCGACGGCAACGTAGCGCATCTGCAATGGCAAGAGCTGGGTAAAGATGTCCACCTGTCCCGCCACCGGCGAAAACAACCACTCGGCCCTCATGCACGGGCTGCCTTTATACCCGGAGCCATGCGGGCCACCGACACTAAGATCCCAAGCGACGCGAGCGTCACTATCAGATTAGAGCGGCCGTAAGAAACGAGTGGGAGCGCAAGCCCAGTCGTTGGAAGTAGACTGAGCCCAACCGCCATATGGAGTAACGCTTGGAGAGCAATGAGACTTGTAAAACCCAGCGCAAGTAATTCCCCAAAGAGATCAGGAGCTCGGCTAGCGATCCGGAACCCAACCAACACAAGGGCCACATACATCATCAAGAGAACCAGAACTCCAATCAGTCCCCACTGCTCACCGATCATTGAGAAGATGAAATCGTTGTGGGCTTCTGGCAAAAAGCCGAACCTTTGACGTCCTTGACCGATCCCGACACCGGTAAGCCCCCCAGAACCCAATGCTAGAAGAGATTGGTACGCTTGAAAGCCTGCCCCTGCGGGATCAGATGAGGGATCGATCCAGGCCAGCAATCGCTTCACCCTGAAGCCTTCCCCCACGAGTTGCCAGTACACGATCGGAGCCAGAACAAGTCCCAAGAAAACAAAATGGCTAATACGTGCACCAGCAGAGAATATGATTATTAGACCAAGTAGACCGATGAGTAACGCAGTTGAAAAGTCAGGTTCCAGTGCAATAGGAAGGACCAACAGCGCCCAAGCCACAAGGAATGGTGCCAAACCCTGGCGAAGTGATCTGAATTGAGATGCTTTCTTCACCGCCATTCCAGCAGTCCAGACCACAATTGCTATCTTGGCGAATTCTGAAGGCTGCACGGAGATACCAATTCGAAGCCAGCGCCTCGAACCGTTGATTGACGGAGCAATTGATTCAGTCCAAGGAACGACTAGAAGCACAAGCGATCCAATGCTAATCAATAGCAGTGGCCAGGACAGCCGCGACCAGACCGAATAGGGTATGAATGCGCAGATAGCCATAACCACCACACCAATTGCGACACCGATTCCTTGGCGCAGTACGTAGTAGGTGTCTGCTCGCTCTTGTCCCATTGCTAAGATGGAAGAAGCGTTGTAGAGGCTAACAAGACCGCAGATCAGCAGAAGCGCGGTAAGCACGATCACAGCTGAGGCCTCCCAACCACTCCCTAGACCCGAGTCAGGAAATCGAACGGGACCCGTCGGAGCCACATCTACTGGGCGAGCCGTCATAGTGACTCGCGCGCGAGTGCGGCAAACACTTGGCCTCGCTCTTCATAGTTATCAAACATGTCAAAACTCGAACAAGCGGGTGATAAGAGGATCACATCACCCTCCTCGGCTAGTTTCTTCGCACGCTGAACAACCAATCCCAGATCACCATCCACTAGTACTGCCTCTTCAACTTCGCTGACAATGCGCGGAGCTGCCGCGCCATACGCGAGTACAGCACGTAGATGGGCTGCGGACGGTATGAGTGACCTAAAATTCTCACCCTTGTCGACCCCACCCAACAGGAGAACAACCGGTTGAGTTAGGCTCTCTAGAGCGCTACGCGTAGCTGCGACATTTGTAGCCTTGGAGTCGTTAAGCCAAACAACTCCGTTGCGGGCAGCTACGAGTTCTAGCCTATGCGGCAACGGGCGGGCAGTGTGCAGACCAGCAGCAATCGATTCAGCTGGAACGCCCACCAGGCGTGCGGCTAATGATGCCGCCAACGCATTCCGGATATTGTGCCGTCCAATGAGTGAGAGATCGTCCATCTCCAGTAGTGGATACCGATCATCTTCGAAACGCAAAGTTAGAACGCCGTCGGTCATGAAAGCGTGAGTTTCCGATTGCTCGTCTTCTCCATAATAGAAACGGATCCCTGGGGCGTTACCGATGAGTGACTCCACAACACCGTCACCTTCGGGTAAAACCCACATACTCTGGTGATCCGCGTTGTCAAAGATCCTCGCCTTATCCGCGTAATAAGCCTCAAGGGATGGATACCGGTCCAGATGATCCGGAGACAAGTTTGTCAGTACGCCAACATCAGGCCTGAATGACTGAATCGTGGACAGTTGGAAGGAACTCATTTCGAGCACATACCAGTCCGGAGCAGGCACCATGAGAGCGAGTTCTGAAGCAGCTGGGGCGAGACCACCTCCCACGTTTCCACCCACCGTTTCAAGAAGGTGTCCCAAAAGCAAGGTTGTCGTTGTCTTTCCATTAGTCCCTGTGACGGCAATTAATGAACCAGAGAAGAACTGAACAGCAAATTCAGGCTCGGAGATCCACCGGATACCCCGATCCTGGAGTACTCTGAGTATCGGAGCATGGGGAGGGATTCCTGGACTGACGACAACCACGTCAGCTTCCTCCAATCGCTCGATATCGTGCCTTCCGAGTTCAACTTGAGCACCTCTTTCTCGCAGATGGGCTCGACGAGTTGCAACCTCGGGTTCAATGCGCAGATCCGAGACATAGACATCTCCTCCCTTATCGAGGGCCAATCGAGCTGCGGCAAAACCGCTTGCTCCGAGGCCAATGACAGCTATATGTGATCCACTCAGTCCGCTCATTCCACTTTCTCCGAGCGGCTTTTTCGGTCCAATACGGCATGTTCTATCACCTTATTTTCAGTGTACTAATGGCCAGCATCGCAAATAGAATCCCAATGATCCAAAAGCGTGTCACCACTTTTGTCTCAGGCCAACCAAGTGCTTCGAAGTGGTGATGGATGGGTGCCATCCTGAAGACCCGGCGCCCTTCCCCGAAACGGAGGCGCGTATACATGAAGAAACCCCTTTGGATGATTACCGAGAGGGTTTCCATAACGAAGACCCCACCTACGATAACCAGCAGAAATTCGGCCTTGAGCAAGATTGCCATCACTCCCAAAGCACCTCCGAGAGCCAATGAGCCTGTATCGCCCATAAAGACTTGAGCTGGATAGGCGTTGTACCAGAGGAAACCGATCGCCGCACCTGCAAGTGCGACCGCAAAGATCATCAACTCTCCTGCTCCCGGTAGGTAGAAAAACCCTAGGTACTCGGACATGTCGAAACGACCAGCGATGTACGCGAAAATACCCAATGTCACAGCTGCTATTGCGCCCAATCCTGCGGCGAGCCCGTCTAGTCCATCAGTCAGGTTTACCGCATTTGAAGAACCAGATACAACAACCCCTGTGAACAGGATAAATGACCAGACTGCAAACCTTGCTTGAACGTCTGAGAAGAAGGGTACGGCAGTCGCGGTAGATGCATGCGGCGAGATCTGGTTGAACACTAGGAACGCTCCTAGAGCAAGCCCAAAGCTCCACTGGCCAATCATTTTGTATCTGGCAACCAAACCACGTGTCTTCCCCTGCACTACCTTGAGATAGTCATCAAGGAAACCGATCATCCCCATCCAGATGAGGGAGACAAGTGCAATCACTGTGTACCAGTTCGTCAGTTCAGCCCAAAGAAGAGTGGAAAGAACTGTAGACATGATGATGATCACACCACCCATCGTTGGAGTCCCTGCCTTTGACCAATGTGATTCAGGGCCTACTTCTCGAACAATTTGGCCAACCTTGGCACGCCGAAGACGCCGGATAACAATCGGACCGAGCACGAATGCAATCATGAGTGCAGTCACGACTGCACCTGCTGCCCGGAACGTTATATAGCGGAATACATTGAAAACGAAGTTCACGTCCGAGAGACTGGGCATAAGGTGGTAGAGCATCAGGCTTCACCCACCACGATACTGGTACCTTTGCTACCAAAATCTGAGTCCAGAAGAGGAAGCATGGCCTCCAGAGCGATTCCTCTCGAAGCTTTGAGTAGAAGAACCTCGTCTCCCTCGAGCCAGTCACGGAGCGCTGGGTAGGCCTTCCTCCAATCCTGAGATCGAAGAACCTCGGGCTCATCCACTTCTAGCGCCTCGGCAGCTTCAGCGAATCCTCCGGTCGCCACCACCAAGTCGATATTCAGGCCGAGCGCGTATTCGAGAGTTTCTTCGTGAAGCCGGGCAGCCTCATTGCCCAGTTCCAGCATGGTACCCAAGACGGCAACAGTCCGTGAATTGCCAGGCTGGTCAATGAGTACCTCAAGTGCTGCTCTCAGGCTTTGCGGGTTCGCATTGTAACAATCAGCCACCACTCTCACATTTCCAATCTGGCGCATCTCACAACGGAGAGGAGAGACTTCGGCTGAGGCCAGACCACGGACAGCATCTCGGGGGCTAACACCCACAAGTTCGGAGATAGCCAGAGAAATCAGAGCATTTACCACAGAATGACGGCCGGGCAGTGAGAGGGTCACCGGATGCCCTCGCCATTTGAAACGAGGTGCCCCGAAGACATCTAGTTCGAATTGCTCTGGCCTGAGATTAGGATCAGCGCGTTCGCTCCAACCCGCAATGCGAAGATCCGAGCAAATTGCTCGTGCGGCGTCTACCAGTGCCGGAGGCTTGTCGCCAACAACACAGCGACCGCCTTCTGTCATGCTCCTAAACAGGTCTAGTTTTTCGTCCAATACGCCCGCCAAGGAACCGAGCCTGTCAAGATGGCTCTCTCCCACGGTGGTCACGACAGCTATATCTGGGCGGGCTATAGCAGAGAGCATAGAAATCTCCCCCGGCTCATTCGAACCCATCTCGACCAAAACGACCTCAGCCTCTGTAGGTGTTGAGAGCAGTGTCAGTGGCACCCCGATGCGGTTGTTGAGATTGCCAGAAGTCGCATGCACTACTCGCGTCATCCCAAGTGCGGCACGGGTAAGGTCTTTCGTCGTAGTCTTTCCTGATGATCCTGTGATTGCGACAACCGGAACGTCTAGAGCGTTACGTCGAAAAGTTGCAAGCGATCCGAGCGCTACCAGAGTATCATCCACAGGGTAAAGAGGGGCGCTCGGATTAGTCTCTACTGGCCTCGAAACCACCGCGCCAGATGCCCCCTTCGCCAAGGCATCCACCACAAAATCGTGACCATCAAAGGACTCACCCACGAGTGCGACAAAGAGTGTCCCTTCCCCAACCGAACGCGAGTCTGTAGAGACGCTAGCATACTCTAGTGAAGGATCAGCCAGATCGACACTTAACCCGAGCGCCTGACGAACCGAACGGTCAGTCCATGTGAACTGACTCATGAAACCCCTAACTCCGTTAAGCAGTCCTGGACAATCGCTCGCTCGTCGAAAGGTCGCTGCTCATCACCAACTACTTGATAGGTTTCATGACCCTTCCCGGCCAAGAGCAGAGTATCGCCTTCCTGGGCTGTCGATAATGCAAGCCGAATAGCGTCGTTTCGGTCAACAACACGCTCGTGATTTTTTCCTTTGAGTCCTTCAACGAGGTCATCAAGAATCTGCTCAGGATCTTCTGTACGAGGATTATCAGAGGTGAGTACCACAACATCAGCACTCCGCGCCACAGCTGCTGCCATTGGACCACGCTTCATCCTGTCCCGATCACCGCCAGCACCAAATACCACGATGAGTCGACCCTGGGTTGTTAAGGGTTCTAACGCTTCAAGAACACTCTCGAGGGCCGCAGGAGTATGTGCGAAATCGATAAGAACAGTGAACGGCTCGGTTGCCACTGTCTCCAACCGTCCCGCTACCTGAGGTGCGGTGGAGAGCCCTGAAGCAATCTCGTCAATCGAAAGGCCGTAAACTGCTCCCACAGCAGCTGCACCCAATGCATTCTCAATATTAAAGCGGGCAAGTAGTGGAAGGCTCACTTCGCTTCGCTCGCCGTCAATCACTAACGTAAAATCAGAACCATTTGGGCCCATCTGAACTGACTCTGCATAGACATCAGCCGGACTGTTGAGAGCAAATGTGCGAATCGAGCGCCCATTCGCATCCAAATTACTCCAGGCTTCGTCATCGGCGTTTATGACTAGAGTTCCCTGAGAAGCGACTAGTTCTACTAGGCGGGCCTTAGCTCCGAAGTACTCATCAATATCCCCATGGTAGTCTAAGTGATCATGGGAAAGATTCGTGAATACTCCAACATCGAAAATGACTCCATCTATACGATGCTGATCTAGCGCGTGGGAGGACGCCTCCATCACGACAGCTTCCATCCCTCCATCAACGAGCTGTCGAAGAAAGATCGCGACCTGGACAGGGCCGGGAGTCGTTAGCCCTTCTGTGCCTGGACGAACACCTTGTTCATCGAAAACCCCGAGAGTACCAATCGCGGCTGTAGGCCCTTTCTGCCCCATCAAGTACCGAGCAAGAAGCGCTGTCGTGGTCTTTCCGTTGGTACCCGTAACACCAACCGTGAACATGCATCTACTTCCGGTACCGATAACCTCACGGGCAACTAATGCTGCTGAACGACGTCCATTTGTAACGATGATCTGAGGCACCTCAATATCGACCTTGCGCTCAACAACGGCTGCAACTGCTCCATTAAAGACAGCACCAGCTACGAAGTCATGTGCATCGAGAGAATCTCCCTGCCAGGCAAGGAAAAGATCTCCCGGACGTGTCTCTCGTGAGTCTTGGCATACCCCTATAACGGAAAGATCCTCCGGACCGTGGAACTCCCTAAGGAGTCCAGCCACCCGGAGGATTTCGCCCACCTTAGCTAGAGTGGAAGTAGTCTCAATCACGGTTGGTCCTCGGGCGTACGATCAGTGCTACCGTATCCCCTGCGACGACCTGCATCCCAGGCCCAGGCTCTGTTCCGAGGATTACTCCACCGTGCGTGTTGGAGACACGTAAGCCCATCCCGTGGAGTCGGCGTACAGCAGTCCTCAAGGGCACTCCAGCTAACGGTGGAACTGAAATCCTTTCACTCGCAGTTCCACCACTAGCAAGTCCCATACCCACGGGCATCTCTGGTTCATCTAGTCCTTCCGTGGGAAAATCCAATTCCTGATTTACGAATGCGGCACTTGGGGCTGATGTAGCAAGCGGTTCAGCGAATTTACCAGACTGGACTAGACGCGTCCGGTCGATATGCTTCCCACTTGCAGCCAGAGCCGCTTGCATTGTAGCTCGGGTCACAGGAGCAGCCACGGCACCCCCATAATAGGCTCCTTGAGGGCGCTCCAGCTTCACGAAAACCACAAGTTGAGGGTCTTCTGCGGGGAAAAATCCTACAAATGACGACCAGTAGGCTCCGCTCTCGTATCCACCCTCAGGAGAATAAAGCCGCGTCGTGCCGCTTTTACCTGCCACCTGAAATGTACCGAGTTGCGCTGACTTGCCGGTTCCATCTTCAACAACGTCTACTAGCACTCCCCCTATTCTTCGAGCAATCTCCTCTGGGATGACTTGGCGAACCATGTGTGGCTCGAATTGCTCCTTAAGGCTACCGTCGCTTCCCCGGATCTCCTTAACGAGGAGAGGCTGCATTAATCGGCCACCGTTAGCGAGGGCACCGTAAGCCATCGCCATCTGGAGCGGAGTCACAGATACCTCGTATCCTATAGCTAGCGAAGCTGGAGATTGAGAAGACCAGCGTTCGGGCTTGCGAAGCGTGCCACCGACCTCACCGGGAATCTGAATTCCGGTTGGCGTTCCAAAGCCGAAATCCCTGAGAGTCTCGTACTGTATGCGTGGGGACATTCGACTAGCTGCTTTTGCTATTCCTACGTTCGATGACACGCGGAGTGCATCAGCAATCGACATGCGGCCCTCACTATGGACATCGTGAAGTGTCCTGCCAGCAACCGTCCACGTGCCATTCTCTACGTCCACGGTGTCTTCCAGAGACGCGAGATCATTTTCAAGAAGACCAGAGACGGTAAACGGCTTGAACGTCGATCCCGGCTCAAAGGGTGTATTGATTGCGGAAAGCGAGGCGGTCTTGCCATCCCGGATGGAGACAAGGGCGAGGATCTCCCCGGTATTTGGAATAGTTACAAGGACGTCACCACCTCTAGCCTCGGTTTCCAGAATCGACTCTTCAAGTGCTTGTCGTGCGATCTCCTGGAGATCCATATCAAGCGTGAGAATTATGTTTCCACCCGACTTCGGTGGCTCCAAGACATAACGGTTGCCAGGGATCGTCTGCCCCATATTATTTCTTGCAACGACTTCCCGACCCGGGATGCCCCTGAGGATTTCTTCGAAGGCCTGCTCAATCCCCCCTGTTCCCTCATTGTCGAGTACAACGCCAAGAACGCCACGCGCGAGGTCTCCGTACGGGTGATACCGCTGGAACTCACGCTTGAGGTGGATCCCCCGAACCTCACCTAGAGCTTCTCGGACCGTGGGTGGATAACGACCAGGGATAACGTTCCAAGGTTTTCCGTTCGAAGCCACTTCCACAGCCTTAGACGAAGAAATCCCCAAGCTCGAGGTGAGAAGAACTGCAGCTTTGGCCGGGTCTCTTAGCTCGCGGGGAACAACACTGACGATGAAACGCTCTTGTGAGAGAGCAAGCGGAAGTCCACCACTATCCATTACCCATCCCCTCTCAGCTGGGACTTCTCCTTCACGTTGATGCTGACCTTCAGCTACCTCACGCCAATGGGACGCCTGCACTCCTTGGATTTGAATCGCGCGAGCACAAATAAGTGATGAGATAGCGAGCCAGAAACCAAGCAGTGTTCTGCGACGCCAGGGGCTAGGATCAGATTGATTAGGGCGACGCTTCATCGTGCTCTCTCCTGGGCTAGCAGAAGCACCAATTCGTTACCAGATGGTGTATGCATACCGAGGATTTCCCGAGCTTTCGGGACAACTATTTGCCGACTTTCAAGTACCTGGATGCGTTGCTCTACCCTCACGCGCTCAGCCTCGGAGACTGAGACCTCCTGTCTCAGGTTATCAAGCGCTTTCTGCGTCTCAAGGGCTCGGCTCTGTCTCCAGGTCGCTCCCATGCTCAAGGCACCGAAGACAAGAACAACTGCAAAGGCAAATACAGTGCGGCCCAGGGTATGCGACTTCATTAAGCTGCCCTCCGCCAGGCACGCATTCGGGCACTTCGCGCCCGAACGTTAGTCTCAATTTCTCCGGGATGAGGCCTGATCGGCCGCTTTGTTAGCGTCTTTCCCAATGCACGTCCGCGACAAGCACAGATCGGAAACTTCGGCGGACATATGCAGTTCTTACTCCAATCCCGAAACGCATTCTTAACAACACGGTCTTCAATTGAGTGGTACGCGATCACAACCAGCACGGCACCTTCGTTCAACACTTCACGGATCGCCGGTAAAGCCAATTGCAACGACTCAACCTCCTCATTCACGGCAATGCGGATAGCCTGAAAGATTCTGGCTTTATCCTGCGGTGATGGTGAACGCCCGAGGGCTACTCGCAGGGCCGCCACGAGATCATCACTTGTCTCAAGAGGACTCGTCATACGGCGCTTCACAATCTCCCTTGCGAGCCGCCTCGCCTTAGGTTCTTCACCAAAATCACGGAAGACGCTTGTGAGTTGTGTTTCACTCGCGTCTGCAAGGAATCTTCTCGCATCATGTCCCTGCGACGTGTCCATACGCATATCTAGTGCCACGCCACGGCGGAACGTGAACCCACGGCTATCGGAATCGAGTTGATGGGAACTCACACCGAGGTCTAGAAAGGCACCGTCAAGACCTCGGTCACGTACGTCAGAGTCTTCCGAGGCCATCTCGAATCGCCCATGGAGAAAACGTACTCTATCCCTGAGATCATACAGGGCTGTTTTTGCAACTGAGAGGGCTTCTAGATCTCGATCCACTGCCAAGAGCAAACAATCCTCGCAGGCTTCGAGAATCTGCCGTGCATGGCCTCCTCCACCCACAGTCCCATCCAAGTAGAGCTGTCTTGGGCCAGGCTGGAGAAAGTCCAATAATTCAGCACACAATACAGGTTCGTGGAAACTCACTAAGTCTTGACGGTTCTCTTGCGGCACCCCGGCTGCAGGCGATCGCCAGTTATTCTTGCTCATCCGAAAAGCCTGTGAACAAAGTTACCGAGGTCATCTACAAGCTCACGGACATCCTCTGAATACGTGGCTGGGTTCCAGAGTTCGACCCGATCAAGATTTCCGCTGACGAGCACTGTACCCGAAAGCCCAGCAGCCTCCTGGAGGCTGGCTGGCACTAGCACTCTCCCCTGCTTATCTGGTGAAACCTCCACCGCATTCGCAACGATCAGCCTCACGTGATTCCAGGCACTAGGATCGTTCCGGCGGTACTCAAGAAGCCGCTCCTGCACCTCTACCCATTTGGGTCCCGGAAAAAGCGTGAGGTACGGTTTCTCCCATTGAAGCAGAACGAAGCGGTCGGTGCCAGCCTCACGGCGGAATGCCGAAGGGAGACTGACCCTCCCCTTCTCGTCCATCTGATGCTCGTATTGCCCGACAAAACCAGTCAAATCCCAGCCTATCGTGGTATGGAGTGGGATGAAGTGGGATACTATGGAGCAACATACGCATTGCTGGATCGCGGCGTCAAGGGTCTTTTTTTGCTAATTTTTGGTTTTGAAAAGGGGGCGCCGACCTGTCGAAAGCCCTTTTATAAGAAAGATGATCTCGTATTCACCCATAAGACCAATTCTTGAAGAATACGAACAAAAACCGAAGATACTGGTTGAGCCTGGTGGATGAAAGTGGGTAAGGGACAAAAGAAAGCGCCCCAGGGCTAATAGCCCTGGGGCGCCTCAATCCAGTGAATAATCGGTCAAGCAATCAAACCAATCTTACTCTCCCCGCTTGATGATCGCCTCTTGGATCTCCACATATGTACTCAGATTTTCTAGCACTTGGGTAAGATTCACATTGACGGTACCCGGGTAATCCCCACTCTGCCCCAGTAGCTCCATTGCCTCTTTAAACTTCGGCAGAGTTGAATTTGCGCTACCAAGTGTCTGGGGCTCCTGTTCCACAACCGCAGCCTGGTAGACACTGAAGCCATGCCAGAAGTTGAGTTGGCTCATTAGCCCTTCACTTAGACTAGGAAATTCCTTGGCCATAGTGATTCCAGCTATAGCATAAGCGTACTCTTTCTGCTGATAACCCTTCTGATAAGCATCATTGAAAATCATCCGTCCCGCCTGTTCAGCCTGTGCTGGATTACTAGCCACGGCATCCTTAAGCACTGTCGCTGCCTCATCTGGGCGACCTGCTTCAATTAGCCAGTTACCCTGACGAAGACTAGCACTGGGATGCGATGGGTTGAGTTCCCTCACCCGGTGAAGCGCATCAATCGCTTCATCAAGCCTCCCAGCTCTCTGAAGAGCATCAGCGTAGAATGACCACAGTACGTCTTCTTCCCCATGAGTCTCAAGAGCTTGCCCACCAAATTCGATAGCGGCATCCAACTCTTCAAGCTGAATATAAGCGGCCAGGATACTTCTCATGTGCCCGATCGGCGTCTCTGCACCCTTACCTTCGAAAACCTTCTCGTAAGCGTTGATAGCCCGACGATAATACTCCTGCGCCTCTGGTGAGATACCGGCATCGTCGCTTGCGCCCAATGCCGCCATCTGCTGCGCGTCACCTGCCGCCCGGAAGGCAAAACCCCCATACTGCTCCCAGAGATCTACGTTTTCAGCATCAACGTCGATGCCCACCTGAATGAAGTCCATCGCACCTACGGGGTCACCGGCCTGAGCAAGATCGTACGCAATCCGCATACGAATTGCGGCGTTTCCAGGATTTAGCTCAAGGTAACGACCGTAATACTCTCGACCCTTATCTTGCTGATTTTCGACTGTCGCGATGTAGCCAGCAAGCTGTAATGCTTCCTCATGAAACCCGTTCAAACCAAGAACCCTATCTAACTCTTCAAGCGCATCAGGATAACGTTCCATCTCATAGAGGATGCGGCCTCGTAGATACCTGGTCTCATTTGCATCGGGATTCAGCTCAAGTGCCTGGTCACAGTTGCGGAGGGCGTTCTCCCATTGCTGACTAGCGAAGTAGTCGCCGCAGATAGCAGCTGCTCTCACTTGTTGAACGTAGAGGTCAAATTCGTTGAAGATGTGGTTGGCTGCTGCTGCTTCTTCTTTTTCGCCAACCGTAATCTCAGAGATCGTAAACGACTCGTTAGATTGAATATCCCAGAACTCAGCGTTCACTGTCCAAGACTTGTCTGGGTTCTCCGTGTAAGAAGCGCAAAGCGCTACCTCAGCATTCATTTGCGATGAGAGCTGTCGAGTCCGAATGCAGTTCAAATCCTCCATCTTCAGATCGAAGCGCTTTGCCTCATCCTTAATATCACGTTCTTCTACAGGTTGATGAGTAGCCAGCGTGTTGATGAGGTCACGAAGCTCTTCAGATGCATCCTCACCAAAGTCTTCATCGGCATCACCGAGCGGTTCGAAGTAAGGAATGAGGACATTGAAGCGGCCCTGGTTTTGGGCTATCAACGTCACTGGGCCAACCAAAAGAATGGCCAGAACGAGGCTTAATATTAGACGTATCCGTCCGAGCATGGGCTTGGATCTCCCCTGTATGTTCCTGTCCTATAAGAAAGGACCCGTTAGGACTAGTACCAAACTTCATTAAAATTCGTACCGCATTAAAGAATGTCGAGATCCTAAAAAAGCGATCATAACACACCCAACTTGGTATTCTATGCAACAAAAGGATTGAGGGTCAACCGATGATGGAAAGATAACCTACATGGCACTCTCATTCCCAACTGTGAAAGAGCGACCTCTGACTAGGCACATATATATGTTCTCTTAGGTGAAAGCCAGAAGAATATGGAGCCAATGATTGAGTCCTAGAGTAATCTGAGTTTTCGCTATCGCTACACTTAAGACCAATACTCTACTGTCTATTCAAGCTCGATGAAGTACCAGATGGAAGGTTGATCCTATGCCTGGATGTGACTCAACTCGAACTTCCCCACCATGCGCCTCGATCACACCTTTCACGATGGTCAATCCAAGTCCTGCTCGCCCCTTCCTATCTCCCTCGGCTTGCCAGAAGCGACTGAACAGGTTGTCCAGCGCGTCCTGAGCAAGTCCAGCTCCAGTATCAGAAACTGATAAGGACACCGTTCCCTCATCTAGAGCCTCCCCACTCAACGTGATCATTCCACCTTCCGGAGTGAAACGGAGAGCATTGTCCACCAAGTTTTCTAGCGCTTGGACAATCCGGTCGTGATCCATGCGGACAAGGACGTCAGAAACTGGCCCAACTGTGAGCGAAACCTGCGCTTCATCAGCTTGCACTTCAAACATGTCGCGAACCTCCTCAAGCACTGAGGTCGGCTCCTCAGCTGAAGGACGCACCACAAATGCTCCTGCTTCAATCCGTGCAACGTCAAGAAGGTCTTCAATGAGGCGGCTCATCCGGCTCGCTGAGCGTGCAATGATCGTGGCTTGTTTTTCTCGCTCTTCTCGGTCCAGAGGAAGCTCAATCAGGGTATCTGCAGCACCAAGGACAACACCAAGAGGGTTACGCAAGTCGTGAGAGACGATCGAGACCACTTCATCACGCTGTTCGACTGTTCGACGGAGGGCGTCTTCTCTTTTTTCGGCTTCAGTGACAAGTCGCCTCACACGCCAACTAACCCGTGCTATGACCAATAAAGATCCTAAAGCGAGGATCGCGAGTCCGATCATGATCCATGTCTGTATCGTTCGCCACCACTGAGTATCGCGACGACCTTGGTCTACTTCGACCTTGATGACCCTCTCGAGTTCACGAGTAGCCCTTTGTAACTCCTCGTATTCTCCCTGGATTTGCGCCCAGAGCGCGTCTCCTGCTTCAGGCCCTGTTACTTCGTCAAAGACGGAGAGATGCCCAAAGCGCCAGCGTGTCGACTCCGAGGACAATCGGGCGAGGCGCTCCCTCACATCGAGATCCATGACCCTGACCAAATCACCAAGGTCGTTGTACAGGCTATCCTCCTCTGCAATGGCAGCGTTGTAGCGAAGCCGGATTGTCCGATCCCCTGTGAGCAGGAAGGATTGTAGCCGGGCCATTTGCCTTGATTGGTAGAGTGATAGCCGGGCAGCTGATTCAAGAGCGGGCTGCAATGTCTCTGTGATCTGGTCCTGGAGTGAGGCTACCCGCTCACCTACATAGATGGGAACTGCTGCGAGTGCGACGAGAGCAAGCGAGACAAGAGCAAGTGCCCTAGGCGCACGAGTCCTAGTACGCCTAGGGAGATCAGGTCGGGTTACTCTATCAGATGGAGTCATCGAAGTCTCATTGTGTGAAGCAGCAATGTAGATACATCACATACTGCTACCGGAACATCCACACGGCGCTGCAGGACCTTGCCTTAGCAGGATACATCTGAAAGCAGAGACTCTCTACATCCCGCCGATCTCATATTTTGTAAACGCCGAACCTGCGTCGGAAAGAGAGGCCGGCCCCTCTGCCACATAGACGTTACCATCCGCATCCACCGCGATGCCTTCACCCGTCACGCCATTCTGCGGGCGGCTCTCAGACTCCCAAGGAGGAATGAATCCCACGAGCCAGTCCTGATCGACCGGCCCAATACGGACACCATTCCGCCAGTTAATATGCCGGGCCTCACTGGACTCCGAGTCGATGGCATACACCATGTCATCGTCCGTGATGAATATGTCGCTGATCCGCCCATAGAGGTAACGCGACTCTAGGTAGTTGCCCTGCTGGTCATAGATCTCGATCCGATGGTTACCTCGATCCGCAACCCAGAGGCGACCCTGTGAGTCAAATTCGAGCGCATGGGGTGTCCGGAATTGACCGTGCTCTGTTCCGATCTCACCCCATTCCATGAGATACTCACCATCGACCGAATACTTGACGATTCGGCCGGTTAGGCCCTCAGCACGGCCCTCAGCCATCTGTTGGGCGGTCGTCATGTTCTGGCCGCTGTGTCCGTCAGCCACGAAGATGCTTCCATCAGGTGCAACGATCACGTCGTTTGGCTGATTGAGATGCGCAGGGTCGTTACCGGGCTGACCAGCCGTACCGAGACTCATGAGCAGCTCACCGTCCGGACTGAACTTGTGGACCTGGTGGCCCTTTGTGCCTTCCGCGTTACCCGCGAAGTCTGTAGCCCACACGGTGCCGTCGTCATCCACATAAATACCATGTGGTGTCACGAACACACCGACCCCAAAGTTCGCTAAGACCTCTCCCGTATTACGGTCGAACTTGAAAATCGGGTCAACGGGATTGTTGTCGCAGTTGACGCCGGGTCCTCCAGCCGAGCCCGCGCCACAACGCTCATATCCCCAGACATGGCCATTTGTCGGATCAGTATCCATCCCTGCAGTTGACCCCCATTCGCGACCCTCGGGGAGGCTTGCCCAACTTCCAATCCGATTGGGATTGGGGTTCGGAATTCCCTCACCCGTGATTGCGTTGGGATAGTAGTTGCCTCCAGCCACAGCCATGTTTGCGATACCGGAGCTATCGGCGCATCCCACGAAGACTACGGCGGTCACGGTGAAGAGTGTGATAGCTGACGCGCATGACGATGACATAATTCCTCCTTGACGATCCATCTGTATTTCTTTTGGGTGACTATTATGGGGTCCACCCTCAAATAAGAAAGATCCCGCCCGACTGCAGATGGGTGGGATCTTTCTTTCAAGCTATCTTAGGTCTAGTGAAAGCGGGAGCTTATATATCTCCTCTCAGCCGCCCAATGGGGCCAAGCTAAGTTCGCTGAGAGCGTCTGCATCTGCGGGCAGTTCCATCGAGCCCGCCTCAAAACCATTCATCTGAAGGAAATAAGCAACAATTTCCGCGTACTGCGCTGGAGGCAAACTGCCCGGAGCATCCTCAGGCATAGCTGTGGAGATAAAATCGTAAAGGTCTCCGGCTGAACTACGACGCCAACTACGCTTGAACGTTTGGTCACTGAATTCCTCTGAATAGTGGCATGTCGTACAGGTAGACCGGAAGACATCGCGTCCGCGATCCGCCTGCACAGATGTGAAACCAAGCGCGGACGAGGGAGCTGCTGCCGGCTCTGGAGCGACCTCAGCTGGAGCGGCAGGTTCAGGCGCTGCCGGGGTCCCAGACGATGCACAAGCCGCAAGTCCTAGGATCAGGAATAAATTCAAACACTTGGAGTTCTTTCTCATTATGGTGTGGCTGTATGGAAAGGAAAGTTGAGTCAAGATTCGCCTAAGGTCTCTGCATCGGCAAGCATCTAGAAGCACCTCGAAGGTAAAATTTCTTGAATGGAGCCACTCTACCACTCGCCCTCAGGGACTCCCTGCGAGAAGTGCATTAGCTCGGAGGCAGTCTGACTGTTCGTTGACGTTGAAGAAGACATCTTCGCACCGCACGCCTAAGCCCTCTAGATCGATCGGTATACCACCGATCTCACTGAAGAACCGGTGTAGTGAAAAATCGTTTCCTAACAGCAACTCCTCTGCCGTTCGCAATGTATCTATGTGATACGCAGCACAAAGCGGTTCAATCCCTTCATCTCTCAGAGGGGCAACTGCGGGTCCCTGATCCATCGCGACTGCGACAGCACGCAGAACTTCCGGAGTAATCAACGGCATGTCACAAGCAAGTAGAAGCACTCCGGAGTTCCCGTACTCCAATGCAGCGTGGAGTGCCGCATGAAGGCCACCAAGAGGGCCCGCGTCAGCAAACCGATCTGGGATACAAGGAGTGACGACACCCTCGGGAAGCTGACGGGAAGTTACTACAACCACCTCCTCGACCACCTGCTCAAGGGCTGAGATCGACCTCTCAACCAGAAGTCGCCCGCCTACTACTGCATTTGACTTGTCACCTCCGTACCGGCGACTTCGACCACCTGCCAAGACCGCCCCGAGAAGTCGGGCTGTGGCCATCAGATGAGTCTCTCATTCCCGCAGTAGACGTTGAAGCCATCACCTCGTGCGAATCCCACGAGTGTCTGACCGAATTCCTCGGATAGATCTACCGCCAAGCTCGATGGGGCACCCACGGCAACCAGGACTGGCACCCGCGCCATTAACGCCTTTTGCACAATCTCAAACGACGCGCGACCGCTTACGACTAGGATGCGATCATCCGCAGGAAATTTTCGGTCTAAGAACGTTTTTCCAAGAACCTTGTCGACTGCATTGTGGCGACCGACATCCTCACGCAGTGCATAGAGTTCGCCATCGGCTCCAAAAAGACCAGCAGCGTGCAGTCCGCCTGTCTGAGCAAAGACGCCCTGCCCCTCGAGGAGTCTGTCTGGCAGGCCCGGCAAAAGCGCCCCCTCGACACGAAGTTCATCCTCAAGGTTAGTGCAACCAGAAAATGCCACGGCTTCCAATGAAGTCTTTCCACAAACACCGCAGCTGGAGGATGTGAATACGTTTCTCCGTAACCGATCAAGGTCAAAGCTGATACCAGGACGGAGTCTTGCTTCTACAACGTTGTATTCTTGAGTCTCTTGTCCTCTGCAGTACGTGAGCTCTTGGAGTCCATCTATAGAATCAAGGATCCCCTCTCCCAGTAGAAAACCGGCAACCAGGTCAAAATCGTCCCCGGGTGTCCTCATTGTGACTGCAAGTGCTTCCACTGCCCTAGCTTCTAGGTTCCCCCAGGCGACACGAATTTCAAGTGGCTCCTCGACAGAGAGGCTGTCTTTATCCCGTTGAACCTGACCACCACGGTGGCGAGAAACCTGAACCACACGGGTAGGGCTAGCGTTACCGATCACTGTTCGATCTCCTCACTTAACGGGCGAGCGACCACCTCAACAACCGCTGTAAAATCAGGAATACCGCACTGAGGCTCCACAACGTCTCTGGGAATCAGCGGATTCGCCTCAGGCCAAAACATCTGGAGGTTCCGCTCCTTCATCGGTGCTATGCGACACCGCCCGTTAACCATTCCAATATCAGAACGCAGTATCACTGGGTCCCCATTGGACAGGCCCAACCGCTCAGCATCAGTCACCGCCATGAATACATCATCGCGGTGACCACCCGTCAGAGGATCCACCTTGGCTTGGACCATGGAGTTGAACTGCTTGCCCCTCCGGGTACTTAGATGGAAATAGCCATCAGGGATATTAAATTCGGGAGGCTGGACAGAATGAAAGTGGGACCGGCCATCAGGTAAGGCAGTTCGCCCACCCTCACACAGCCGAGGACCACCCCACTGCACTTGATCCCCAGCACCACGAAGATCTTCGATACCAGCGTAAAATGGCACGGCACGAGCAATGTCTCGTCGGACTGCTGGACCATCAGTGAGTTCTAAGAGCTGAGCGCGTTCTGGATCAACTCTGCTTGCAAGATCAACGAGTACCTCCCATTCAGAGCGTGCCTCCTCAATACGAGGACCCGGGATCTCAGGAGAGAAATAGATTCGGCGCTCCGTCGCGGTCTCTGTGCCCCCACCGGGTTGTTCATACCTAGTCGTTGCAGGCAAGAGGACGACCGTATCGGAAGGATCAACAAACATCTGATGGGCAAGAACGATATCCTGATGCACCCTGAGTGGTACACGGGCGAGAGCTTCTCTACAGTACTCTGGATCAGGAAGCGTACTTAGATAATCTCCACCAATCGCCCACAGCACGTCGATCTCGCCTCGATGAGCAGCATGCACCGTTTCTACCGCTGAGAGTCCACGCCAATCAGGTACATCAAAACCCCATAACTTCGACATCTCAGAGGCACCATCCTCGCCTACCGCACGATCCCCGGGAAACGACCAAGGTACGGCTCCTACCTCTGCGCCACCTTGGACACCACTATGCCCGCGAATCGGCATGAGTCCGCACTTTTCTCGACCGAGGAACCCACGAGATAGGGCAAGATTTACAATTGCCTGGACGTTGTCGACTCCGAAGCGGTGCTGGGTAATGCCCATGCTCCAGATAAAAACAGCACTGCGCGCAGACGCAATAAGTTCTGCAAAAGCCAGCATCTCGCTCCGGTCGACACCGCTAAATCTCTCTAAGTCTTTCCAGGGCTGATTTTCAATTGACGCCCGCAGTTCATCAAACCCCGAGGTCTGATTTTCAATGAACTCACTATCAACTGTTCCGAGTGCAATCAGGTGCTTCAGTACGCCGTTAAGAAATGCGATGTCCCCACCCTGGTGCACCTGGAAGAATTCGTCTGTGAGCTTAGAGCCGAAGAGCGCGCTATCGAAGATTGATGGGATCCAGTAGCGCTCCATACCAGGCTCACGGAACGAGTTTACAACGACTATGCGAGTGCCTTTTTCCTTAGCCCGATACATGTACTTCGTGGCCACAGGCTGGTTGTTCGCTACATGTGACCCGAAGAAGACAAGCAGATCAGTCCCAATCCAGTCACTGTATGAGCACGTCGAAGCAGCGTATCCGATTGAACGCTTTAGTGCGGTGGTACTTGGTGCATGACAGATACGAGCGGAATTATCGATGTTGTTGGTGCCCAAAAACCGAGCGACTTTTTGAGCGCCGTAGTACACTTCGTTGGTTATTCCGCGAGACGTTAGATAGAAGGCGAGTCGCTTTGGCTCAACCTTCCGGACCCGATCTGCAATCAGCTCAAGCGCGTCATCCCAGCCGAGCCGAGTAAAGCCCTGATCTCCCCTGCGCCGCACCATGGGGAACGGGATGCGACCGAGTTCTCGAAGGTCTTTTCCCGAAAGTTCAACGAGAGAATCCACCTCATTAAGATGCTTGGGCTCAAGTGTTCCCATCGTGTTCAGACGCAGAAGTTCTAGCCGGATCGAACACAGATGCACTCCGTCGAGCGTGAAATCATGGATTCCAGTCGTGCCCAGTGCGCATCCGTCGCACACGCCATCCTTCAGGATTCGTGTGGCGTATTCGAGTTGATCCCGGTTCTTCCACCATGTGCGCGCCATGTCTCGGAAGTGTCCCGGCTTCTCATGCCCCAATCCAAATGGAACTGGTGAGGCCCACATCGATGGATTCCAGCCAAATTCCATCGGAGATCTACTCTAGAAGGGAGTCAAGGAAGATCGCTGAGTATTCGCACTTGTTGGATCCATTCCACGAAGCCAACCATACCTGTCGCCAATATAATCGTGAACAGTGTCTTGATATTCCCGATATCGAGCCCCTGACGCACCGCGATGAAGCCTGCGACAGCATTCCATAGCAGGACAAGCACGATGATGGGATCGTGTAGTATTGGAATAAGAACTAGGAGCAACAGCAATCCAGGTGTCTGAGCAAATCCAAGCGTGCGTAAGAGTTCACCCCATGTGGCCCTGCCGCCGAAGAGTTGATCCCCGACTACATAACAGATTCCAGCCCAGATAACCCAATCGATCAGCGCTCCTACCGAACTCACCATGGTCCCATATAACCCAAGCCCTGATGCGCCTATACCACTTGCGACCGCAACCATGAGCACGACTGCCGCGGCCTGACCGGTAGCATTTCTGTCGTGTTCTACCTCCTCAAACACATCGATGTTAAGGGACATCGCGCCAATCATACGCTCCACAAGCGAGTGCCTCGTTTCGGGCATTCCGGATCTCTCCAATTGTTTTTCCTAATCCTAAGAATTTACTTAGCGTGGTGTCATCGCGGCAGCCGCACCGGCATGTCCGCAACCACATACGCCATCACAGCCATCGGGGTCAAGCTTGTCAATCGTGTCTGCATCAGAGTGGTGGTACCAGAAATAACGTGTTCCATCGACCTGCAAACCCATACCGGGCACACCCGTTTCCATGAGCGGAGTAATGTCTGCACCGCCACCGCCCCGGCTTATGACCCCTGAATGGATGCGAGTGAGTAGCGTCCCAATCTCTGTGATCATCCCAAATGCCTCTTCCGAACCGGTGAATCCAAATCCCTGCGGCTCGAAAACACCTCCATCGGATTCCATTGCTAGTACATGGTATTCATCAGCATGAGCTGCGGCATATACTCTGCCACCTGGTCCACCGTTCTCCTCACTGGTCCAACCGACAACGCGAACTGTTCGTCGAGGCCTTAGCCCGAGGTCCTTCATCATCCGGACTGCTTCCCAAGCAGCAACCACTCCTCCAGCATCATCCATGGCACCCTGTCCTACGTCCCATGAATCGATATGCCCACCGAGGACCACCACTTCATCTGGGTATTCGCTTCCAACAAGCTCGCCCATAACATTTCGGGATGGAGCGTCCGGCAACGTCTGTGCATTCATTTCAAGTAACAACTCAACACGTTCTCCGCGATCAACCATCCGGTGTAAAAGCTCCGCATCCTCAACTGTGATCGCTGCGTGTGCGATGCGTGGGGTGCCCTCCTCATAGCTCATCTGGCCCGTGTGTGGCGTCTGTTGAGAATACGGTGTGACAGATCGGATTAAGCTGGCTACTGCACCTGCACGCGCCGCAGCTGAAGCACCACCTGTTCGATACGCGACAGTCTGGCCGTAGTTGGTGAACGGAACATCGAACAAAACGATGCGACCCCTCGCCTCTTCCGCCCGCCGCTCTAGCTCTTCAAAGCTGCTCACCACCATTAGTTCTGCACGGATTCCGCCGGGGGGCGTTGCGATACTCCCTCCGAGACCGAGCATCGGCAGGTTCCTCGGTCGTGGGAGCACCATTTGTAGCGACTCCTCTCCGCGAACCCAATGCGGTACCATGACGGTCTCCCCACGGACGTTCTCGAGCCCATCATCCTGCATCTCCTCTATGATCCAGTCGATTGCCTGCTCGAGTGCCACTGACCCAGAAACCCGATGCCCAAAGCGATCAACTAGTTCGGTCAGTCTCTCGTAGGCATCATGATTCTCAGTCAAAGCATCAATAAGGCGGTCAGCCGCTTGTCTATATGCGTTCGCGATCTCCTGTGTCTCTACGGGTGGGGACATCAATAAACCTGTGAACACTAAGGAGGACAGCAGATGTGCACTTCGCTTCACAGCATTGCTCCGGAGGAGGTAAATGACAGTCGCACCGTCGCCCCGATTCGTAGCACGTGTCAAGGCTGGATGTAACGTCAGCCGATATCTGATGGAGAGGTATGGCTTGGCATTGACCTCAGTCCTTTGACGGTGCCTCTTGATTTGTCTGGCTAATTAACGATTTGGAGAACGACCTGATGAACACGATGCTCAACCACTTCCGCTCCTACATCACATCTCTTGCTGTACTCGCCATCCTAGGTGGTGTCACCCAGCTATCGGCTCAGCAGGAAAACATTGAGATACGCAAGATACGACTCGGAGGACTCGGTGGCTCGAACGTCGTCGGTGGTCCGGGATCGGCGAACTACGATCTCGCGGCACGCTTTGCGCCCTACAAGATCCAGGAGATGGTACACAGCACGACGGTCTCTCCGAACTGGATCGAGGGAAGCGAGCAGTTCTGGTACGAGTGGGAGAACTCTGACGGAACGTTCTACAACATCGTGGATCCAGTAGGTGGAACGAAAAGCCAGCTTTTCGACAACGACCGCATCGCAGCTGAGCTCACACGCATTACCCTCGATCCCTGGGACGGACAACACCTACCGATCCGTAACATCCGCTTCATCGACGCGAACACACTGCAGTTCGACGTAGAGTCTTCTCAGGATGAAGACGTCGACGAAGAGGAGGACGTCGATACCGAGGAAGAAGAAGAGGATAGCGACCAGGAGGGACGCAGCGATAAGAAGATGTACCACTTCGAGTATGATGTGGGGACACAGACGCTGCGTGAGCTGGAGGACTACGAGTCACCGAACAACCATCCGGGTTGGGCGAACGTGTCACCGGACGGTGAGACAGTCGTGTTCGCGCGTAACTACAACCTCTGGATGATCAGCGGATCCGATTATGAGTCGATCCTCGACGCACGTCGCGGCGAGAGTGGCGATGAAGCCACTGAGGCTGAAGAAGATGTCGAGGTTGAAGAGATCCAACTGACAACGGACGGAGAGGAGTTCTACTCCTACGGCGGCTCAGGAGGTCGGGGTGAGACCAATGTGACCTCTGAAGAGAACAAGGACGACCGCAAACGAGCCGGAGTAGTATGGTCGAAGAACTCACAGAAGTTCGCGCTCGTACGTCGAGACCAGCGTGAGGTTGGTGATCTTTGGGTCGTGCACGCAGTGGGTAACAAGCGTCCCGAACTCGAGTCCTATAAGTATGATATGCCGGGTGAGGAAAATGTCACCCAGAGCGAACTCCTGATCTACGACATCGCTGCACGCAACATGGTCCAGGTCAACGACGATCCGTGGAAAGATCAGATGATGTCAGTCGCTAGCGACCGTCAGTTCGTCTATCCCGACTCCGATGAACCGAGGCAACAAGTCTGGCTCTCCGATAACTCCGACGAACTCTGGTTCACCAGAACCTCACGCGACCGGAAGAGAACGGACGTGATGATCGCGAACGCCGCGACTGGAGAAGTACAAACCATCATCGAGGATCGGCTCAACACCTACATGGAGACGCGCAACGTCGAGAGACTCGACAACGGTGACCTTCTGTGGTGGTCGGAGCAGGATGGTTGGGCGCACATCTATCGGTATGGTGCGGACGGTACGCTAAAGAACCGTGTCACCGAGGGACCGTGGCATGTTGACGGGATCGCTGGTGTCGACAACGAGCGTGGCTACGTATTCGTGCTCGGCCAGGGACATGAGTCCGGCGAAGACCCTTATTACCAGCACCTCTACCGCGTGAACCTCGACGGATCAGGGCTGACGCTGCTCAACCCTGGCGACTTCGACCACCGCGTGAACATGGGTGAGTCGAGCAGGTTCTTCGTAGAAAGCTATTCTCGGGTTAACACCACTCCCGCTTCGGGATTGTTCAGTGCTTCGGGAGAGAAGATCCTCGATCTTGAGACCGCAGACTTCAGTGCACTCACCGAAGCCGGCTATCAGTTCCCCGAACCGTTCAAGGCCGAAGCCGATGACGGAGTGACCGACATGTATGGCGTGATGTATAAGCCGTACGACTTCGATCCGAGCAAGAAGTATCCGATCGTAGCCTATGTGTATCCAGGTCCTCAGACCGAGTCAGTCTCGAAGTTCTTCTCGACAAATGCCTCTGAGCAGGCTTTAGCTCAGTTCGGCTTTATCGTCGTTACGCTCGGCAACCGTGGTGGTAACCCAGACCGTTCCAAGTGGTACCACAACTACGGGTATGGAGACCTGCGTGACTACGGACTGGCTGATAAGAAGGCCGTACTCGAACAACTCGGCGATCGCCATGACTTCATCGACCTCGACAGGGTCGGTATTTACGGTCACTCAGGTGGTGGCTTCATGTCTACGGCTGCGATGCTCGTCTACCCTGACTTCTTCAAGGCTGCCGTGTCGTCGTCTGGCAACCACAACAATGATGTTTACAACCGCAACTGGTCGGAAACACACCACGGTGTCCAGGAAGTTGTCGACGACGAAGGCGACGTCAGCTTCGAGTTTGATATCGAGAAGAACTCTGATCTCGCGGCGAACCTAAAAGGACATCTACTCCTGACGACCGGTGACGTCGACAACAACGTGCACCACGCCGGTACGTTCCGTATGGCTGACGCACTGATCCGTGCCAATAAGCGCTTTGACTTCTTCATGTTCCCCGGCCAGCGTCACGGCTACGGTGATATGGGAGACTACTGGTTCTGGCTACGTGCCGAGTACTTCGTCAAACACCTGCTCGGTGACGACGAATGGAACGCCAACCTCCTACAACTCCAGGTCGAACAACCAAAAACACGCTGAAGGAAATGAATAGATCGACTACACCCGAATCGTAGATCAGAGACCAACGATCCGCACAAGTAAAGGAGTTGGTGTCGCGGCCGGAGGCCGCGACACCGCTCAGGCGGTCAAGGGCATCCCCTCAACGATGATCTCGTCGATGAAGATCCACGCTTCTCCTCCAGCGCCGGCATGCCAATCAGGGAGTTCGGAGTGATTCCGTGCTGTGACGCGGACATAGCGAGCAGTTACGTCTTCGATCGAAGATGACAGGCGATGGGCAATAACGCTTGGATCAGGCTCTACTGAGGTCGGAACCGACTCCAGATCCATCCAGCTCGATCCATTATCCGACACACTGAACTCTACCAAGCGTGGAAGCATGATCCATGCACTTTGCACCTGTAGACAGTCGAGACTAATCCGGGTCACCTTGACCGAAGCCTCCAGATCTAGAGTGGCCTGGAAGTCTGTACCCTGGACAGCAACCCAGCGTCCGTCACGGAAATCAGCACTCCCAAGTAACCTGTCAACCAACACACTGGCGTCAACTGGATAACTGGGGTGGGAGGGCGTGCTGGTCACAACTACCGCTCTAGCCGCGAGGTGGTCCACGGAATCAGGCCGCCCGAGGCTCCGCCGTCCTGGAGGCCGAACTTCTGAGCCTATTCTCCCGGTCAATCGATCTCCCAAAGTGGACCGCGCTACCTCCCCGATCTCGTCGAGCCTGTTCACTATATCGGGGTACTGCTCGGTAACGTCGACGGTCTCTCCAATGTCAAGATCAAGGTCATACAACGCTTTGGGCACGGTAAGGAATGCATAGGGCCCGGGATGGCCATTCGCCCCTGGTTCCACACCGACATAGGACCTGGTGCGATGCTCAAAGACCCTTTTCCAACGCCCCTCTCGGACAGCTCTCAATTCACCCGTGTAGTAGAACCAAAACTGGGTGCGAGGCTCCGCATCCAATTGTAGTTCCAGAAGCGACAGGATATTCACGCCATCGATTGGGTTCTCAGGAAGTGTTGCCCCTGTGATGGCCGCTACCGTTGGCAAGATATCGATCGTCGAGGCCAGACGATCGCAGATGGATCCCGGTTCGATTCTATCAGGCCAACGCATGATGGCCGGCACGCGGGGACCACCCTCGAGCGCGGTACCCTTACCTTCACGCAGAGGCCCTGTCGACCCAGCATGGTTGCCGTAGTTAAGCCAAGGCCCGTTGTCACTCGTGAAGATGACGAGTGTATTCTCAGCAACGCCATTCCGATCCAGCGCCTCGAGGACTTGCCCTACTGACCAGTCGATTTCCTGGATCACGTCGCCGTACAAGCCTTGCTCACTCGACCCCTTGAATCTAGGTGAAACACCGAGAGGTACATGTGGCATCGAGTGTGCTAGGTAAAGAAAGAACGGACCGTTAGCGCTTCGATCGATGAACTGGACCGCCCGCTCTGTGTAGCGCGTGGTGAGTCGGTCCTGGTCTGCGAGTTCATCTACGGTCTCGACAACTTCATCCCCCTCGATCAGCGGTAAAGGCGGATACTGGCTCGTGCCACTGATCGGGATACCGTCATAGTCTACAGGCCACATATCATTGGAGTACGGTAGGCCAAAGTACTCGTCAAAACCGTGACGAAGAGGCAGAAACTCAGAACCGTGTCCAAGGTGCCATTTTCCCACAGCCGCGGTGGCGTAGCCAAGAGGCCTCAGGATCTCAGCGATCGTGACCTCTCCTGGGTGTAGTCCAACCTGGGCGTCAGGGTTCAAGGCACCCAGGATTGACACCCGGGACGCATAGCAACCGGTGAGTAAAGACGCGCGCGAGGCTGAGCAGACACCCTCTGACGCATAGAAGTCCGTGAAGTGCATACCCTCCGATGCCAGCCGATCTAGGTGGGGGGTCGTAAATCCCTTGGCACCGTAGATCCCAACATCCTCGTAGCCCTGATCATCGGTGAAGATCAGGACGACGTTGGTTGGACGGGAAGCAGGCGTGCACGCGCCAGCCCATCGAGACGCGGCAAGCGCTAGGGTGGCCGTGCCAGACCGATGCAGGAACTCACGACGAGACGGTGTCACTCTGCTTAACTCATATCGAGTAATCGATCAGGTCCGCTCATCAAATCTCTAGAGCAATACGTGTTCGCGACTAGCAGCACCCACAGATTGGTCCACCATTAGGAACGAATGAAGTACTAACTTCACGAGCAGAGTCCGGAACAGTTCTAATCGATTGGCTAGCAGCACTCGATGAGCGTTTCCGGCGCGCTTCCCGAGTTGATGCTCCTTGTCCTCGATAACCAGTAAAAATCTGGTATCGATGGTCGCCGATATCACTATCGATCCGAATCACCGCCGACCCTTCAGCATCAAAACGATCAAAGGGTTGCCCATCACAAATCACAAAAACTTCTCCGGAATCGGGCAGATTGGTAACACGCCAGCTCGTATCTTGGCCCTGTCTATCTGAAGTGGCAGCATAGGTGCCCACATAGAGCGTCCCGCTCTCAGGGTCGTTCCAAGCCTGCAACACGCCCATTGAGGGATACTCGATCCCTTCCACAGTAGGAGCTTCAAACTTGTTCATGTGTGGAGTCTCGAACGCACGAGTCCAGTCTCCTCCTTGGCCAATCTCAGAGACCATCATCATCGCGCTGCGTTGGCCCCTCGGGTACGGCTCATTGAGTCCGAACCACCAGCCAAATTTTTCATCATGGTCACCAAAAAAACGGGGCTCATAGGCTCTCTCGGCCGCGGCGCTGAGTCGGACAATCGCAGTTTCGTCGCCGAGTTCTCGTGCCATCAGTAGGCCTGCTGATGAAGGCCTCGCGGGAACCCTTGGATTATTCCATCCCGCCGCATTTGCTGAGGCCTCATAAATGAATGAAGCGAGTTCTGGTTCCTGAGGGAGAATAAGGAACGCCGCTTGTAGTCCCGAACTCGGGCCACCGTTTGCCTTATGGTTCACGATCGGATCATACCAAGTCGTGAACCACTCAAGTTCACCGGCGTCTGAGACACCCATGTAATTGTTCTTCACATACTCAAGCCAGTTCTCTACGGCGAGATGCCTATCTGTTCCGTGAAGCTTGTCGTAGAGATACACACCCAATCCCGCAGCACTGTTACAGAACGGCCAAATCTTAGTGTTCTCACAATGAGGCCCTTCAGGATGCGCTCTCCACTGCGCTTCCATGAGTTCAACCATCCGGTGGTGATCCCACTCGAAGTCTTGGTCCGCGTAACCCGTCGTAGTGAACGGGCGCTCCCATTTGTCATCGCCTGACACATACCCGTAAATCGAGAGCATGAGGCCAAGCCAACCTCTAAAAAACATATTTCCATCCGAGCCTATTGGATCCTCCTGTAGACCCCAAGGCTCAACACCGTTAGCTGTCCAACCAATCCGGTCATAATTGCCTCGAAGATCCCTAGGGATGCCTCCCATAAACTGAGGCGGGTAGTTCGCTCGAGCAGGATCTGGACCGATTTGTGTTAACCAATCAACCGCGCCCCAGTAGGTCGTATAGCGGCTGGCTAATTCGTCGACAATCCTTGTATACGCTTCACGCCAAGCAGGCGTTTGATCCGCCATCATGAGGATCGCATAGGTCGAATACTGCAGGTCGAATCTAGGGTAACTCGTGACACCGGGGACGCTGTACTGGTCCCACCACGGATGGGGGACACCCCACCGACTCCAGTTGTCCCTTGTTGTGGACTTCTCCCAAAGAAATTGCAGCCAACCAAGTGCACGGTTGTTCAATTCAGGGAACGGTGATGGCGGCCGGAGCCCACTAAAGGACCACGGTGCAGCGTGCAGTTCCTCAGGCCGAGAACCGAGCGCTGCCGCACCAGCCGCTAGACCAAGACCTTTTATGAAATCTCGGCGGGTAGGTCCTTGGTCCCTTGGCATCTCGTCTCCCCTTACCCTCGAGTCAGTAGAACCTTAGCCCGACTACCAGCACGCTCCTTACCTAGCTAGTACCTGACGAAGCCGTTCCCTTATCCGCGCCTGCATGCGCTGTAGACCAGACTGAAAATTGGGATCCTCACTCACTCTATCGAAGATACCAGAGTCAATCAATTCCGACCCCACCGCGTCGTGTGACCATGAAAAGGCGCGCTCCAACCAAGTCAGCGACTCATCAGCATTGCCGATCCACGCATAGAACATCGCGATGTCACGATATACCATCATCTCGGTATGACTCTGTGGATCTGTCGCCGAGTTGAGAGTGGTCTTCAACGAATCAATAGTTTGCATGGCCCCGGCCTCATCCCCTCGAGAGTGCTGGCACATGGCCTGAACACCAGGGAAAGTGCCTTCTAAGACATTCAAACAATCGTCTATTCTTCTGGCCAGAAGGTGTGATATCCCTTGGTAGAAGCGTGGTGAGGTTAAGCTCGGCTCGAGTGCTAGCGCCTGTTGCGCTCCTCTGGCGGCAAGGTCATAGCGGCGAGATGCAACCGCATCTAACGCTTGGCCAACCCACCGTCCAGGCGCCAAAGGATCGAGCTGAATCCCTATCTCTGATTCTGCCAAACCCTCATCATACCGTCTTTCCCGCGTGAGAAGATGGCCATACCAACCGTGCACATCCGCTGAGTTCGGGGACAGCTCCAACGCCCGCTGAAAATCAGTTTCCACCGGTTCAGCAGCC